>Ga0256913_10001024_pt1 | contig 14552 bp, 11 predicted proteins | sample Axial_MatmetaG_FD_185970 | JGI IMG/M metagenome (GOLD analysis project Ga0256913, IMG submission 185970) | Deep-sea worm associated microbial mat communities from Axial Seamount, Juan de Fuca Ridge, Pacific Ocean - Axial_Mat | ecosystem: Environmental > Aquatic > Marine > Oceanic > Microbial...
CGTTTTCGATTAAATCTCTAATCTCTACTTTTGTTTCTTCGTTGTAATTTCCGTTTAGCCATTCGTTGGCTTTTGCTAAAACTTGTTTATATAAATCGTTCATATTATTTTATTTTATTATCAATCCCACTACCCTCCCGATATTCGGGACAGGCTCTTTTCAAAGGGGGATTAGAGTATCTTTATATTTTAAATATATAGTTTTATATCTAATATCTCACATCTAAAAATCTATTTACGCACTCTGCAATTTTTTCATACTAATATTACTAACTTTTTGTTCAACATATTTTTTGTCGATAGATAGTTTCTTAAGATTTTTATCAGGCATTTCGAACATTGCATCTGTCATTACATTTTCGCAAATAGAACGTAAACCACGTGCTCCAAGCTTGTATTCCACAGCTATATCAACAATAAAATCAAGTGCATCTTGTTTAAAATCAAGCTTGATTTTATCCATTTCGAAAAGTTTAACATATTGCTTAACAAGTGAGTTCTTTGGCTCGGTTAAAATCATCTTTAATGTTTCTCTGTCAAGCGGATTAAGATATGTTAGCACAGGTAAACGACCAATAATTTCAGGTATCAGACCAAAAGATTTTAAATCTTGCGGTGCAATGTATTGCAAAATATTATCGAAATCTATTTTATCAAGCTTATCTTTTGCACCAAAACCAACAGCTTTTGTATTTAAACGATTTCCAATCTTGCGATTTATTCCATCGAAAGCACCACCGCAAATAAAAAGAACATCTTTTGTATTTACCGGTATCATTTTTTGGTCGGGGTGTTTACGCCCGCCTTGTGGCGGAACATTTACAATTGAACCTTCTAATAATTTAAGCAAACCTTGCTGAACACCTTCGCCGGAAACATCTCTTGTAATTGAAGGATTATCGCCTTTTCGAGCAATCTTATCTATCTCATCAATAAAAACAATTCCTCGCTGTGCACTTTCCACATTATAATCGGCAGATTGCAACAAACGTGTTAAAATGCTTTCTATATCCTCGCCAACGTAACCAGCTTCGGTTAAAACAGTTGCATCAACAATTGTAAACGGAACATCAAGCATTTTTGCAATGGTTTTTGCTATAAGGGTTTTTCCTGTTCCTGTTTCGCCAACCATTATTATGTTAGATTTTTCAATCTCAACATCATCGTCTAAATCTTTATTTAGCAAACGTTTATAATGATTGTAAACTGCAACGGAAATATATTTTTTTGCAGCATCTTGACCAATAATATATTCATCTAAAAATGCTTTTATTTCTGATGGCTTTCGTAATTTAATACCAGAAATCTCTTTTTTAGAGATATTACCAAATTCTTCTCTTATTATATCACTTACTTGATCAGCACAATTTTCACATATATATCCGTCAACTCCTTGTATTAGTACTCTAACTTCCTTTCTTGGTCTTCCGCAAAACGAACATTTATCCATATACTTATAGTTTTTACTTTCTATTTTTTATTATTATTTCTGATTAATATTTCATCAATCATACCATAAGCTTTAGCTTCTGTGGCAGTCATCCAAAAATCTCTATCTCCGTCTTTTTCAACTTGTTTCATGGTTTTTCCTGAGTGTTTAGAAATTATTTCGTAAAGTTCTTTCTTTAATTTTTGAATTTCGCGTGCAGTAATCTCAATATCGGAAGCTTGACCGGAAGCACCACCCATTGGTTGATGTATCATTATACGAGAATGTGGCAAAGCCGAACGTTTTCCTTTTGTTCCTGCTGTCATTAAAACTGCTGCCATTGATGCTGCCATTCCTGTGCAAATTGTATTGATATCGGAACTAATATATTGCATTGTATCGTAAATTCCTAAACCTGCATAAACACCACCACCCGGTGAGTTTAAATATATCGAAATATCACGACTTGGGTCTGTTGACTCCAAAAACAAAAGTTGTGCTTGAATAATATTTGCTACATGGTCGTCAATTGCCGAACCAAGAAAAATAATTCTATCCATCATTAAACGCGAGAAAACATCCATTGTAGCAATGTTCATTTGGCGTTCTTCAATAATTGTTGGCGAAACCCAATTGTTCATTATTGAAGTATATCTATCTAAATTTAAACTACTTATCCCTGCATGTTTTGTTGCAAATTTTTTAAATTCGTCTTTTGGTATCATATCTATAAAGTTTTAAAGTTCATAAAGTATTTATAGTTGAAAGTTTTTCAACTATTTAATTCCTCAAAAATAATAATAATTTGCGATTAATAATTAGCAATGTGTAATTAATAATTAACAGTTTTCTAAATCAATTTGCTTGTAGATTATCAATAAATCATTAAGTTTTGTGTTTGTATATTTTTTATTTGTTAAATCTAAAAGCTGTTTGGCTACAATTTCAACTTCTTGTTTTTTATAAAATTGCTGATGTGTTTCGTTCAAAAACCTTATTAAACTAAAGGTATTAAAATTATTAAAAAACGCCTTTTTAAAAGTTTCTAGTGTTTTTGTATTTGATTTTATTTTAACGATTGTATCTTCAAATTTAATATCTTGTAAAAAACTTGTAAGTGGCTTTGGTAAAGAGTTTATTAAATCATTTACAGTATCATTATCTGCATTAAAAAACAAATCAATTTTATCTATAAAAAGTTTTAAATCCTTAAAACTTTCGATTGAATAAACATAATAATTAAAATCTTTTTCTTTTAAAATATCAATAATTGCAGGACCTGTCCCAAAAATTACTCTTTGCGATAATCGTGGCGAAGGAATTACTTTAGTATTTACAATCTCAGCATAATTTCCTGCCTGTATTACCTTTTGTATGAAATAAAAATCCTCGCCTGCTTGTGTTGCTTTCATTCCGCCATAACTAACATATATTGAGGATTTTACAACAAAAGCAGAACCTATTGTATGAGTTGCAAAAGGGAAATTAATATATCGCAAAGCCTGTTTAAAATACCTGAGATATAGTTCATATTTTTTTATCCCCAGTATTACATCTTTTCCGAATTTTTCTTCATCTAAACTGTGTTCAAAATATATTGAAGCAGCATTTGCATTAGTGTTCAAAAATGTATTTTCAATCTCAATTAAATAATTTTTATCTACAATTGTGTCTGCATCAAGATTTGTGATAAGCCCGTCAATACCAATTTGATTGAAACGAAAAATTGCTTCGTCCATGCCAAGTTTACGAGCAAAACCTGCTCCTGCTTTTTTCTTTGACACATTATCAATTAAAATCGGATAAAATTTTATTTTTTGAGTATTTTCTTTTTCAGCAAAACTATTTATCTCATCATAAGTAAGCTTGTTTTGTTTTAATACATCAGTTTCAGCTAATTCCGAAGAATTAATTACAATAATAATCTCAACAGATTTTTGTGGTAAATCGCAAAACTTTAAACTTTGTAGAGTGTTTAAAATTTCGGGTTCGTTAAGGCATGGAATTACAATAATATTGTACAAATCTTGTTCAGGTTCTTCCTGAATAAGCGATTGTGTTTTATTGTATTTTGCAAGATATTTTTCGTACAATTATTCTGTTTTTTGAGCTTGTTTTTTTAAACTCTCCTCGTATCTTTTATTTAATAAAGCAGTAATAGTATCGGTTATATCAAAACCTTTTTTTCCATATAAAATATATTCTCTTCTAAGAATAAAATCGAAGTTTGCCTCTTTGTTATAAATATCTAAAATATTATTTACAGAATCTAATATTTGCTTATCTAAATCGGCTTGTTCTTGAGCTAATTCCATAGAATATCTTTGGTTAAGAGTCATTAAATCTTGCTCGCGTTGTGCAAGTTCTTGTCCTTGTGCCTGATAACTTTCTTGCGACAAGAAAGAACCATTCTGTTGTTTCACTTGAAAATCATAAACATCTTGTTGATATTTAGCTCCTTTTTCTTTTAATTCTTTATCTAAACGATTAGTTTTTTTAATAAATGCCTCTTGAATTTTTTTATGATATTTATAATTCAAAAGCAAAGAGTCTGTTCTAATATATGCTATTTTACCGGAGTATGTTACGTCGCTTTCTGTTAACACTTCTTTTTCTGTGTTATTTGCAGTTGAGCTTGTATCAGTTTCTTTAGCTTTTGAATTATTTTCGGTTTTGTTGTCGCATGACGAAAATAAAACTACAGCAATTATTATTGATATTAAAACACTTAATTTTTTCATTATTTTTAATTTTTAATTTGCGAACAAAAATATAATAAATGATTTAAATAATCTTATTATTTACAAAAGATTTAAAAACCAAAATACCAACCAAGCAAACCTACGGAGTATCCTACAGCAAGATTTATAATTTTCATTAAGAAAAAGCCACGCTTATCTTCTGCAAATAGAGGTAATGCACCATGTCCGTCTTGCACAATAGAATTAGCCATTAAAATACTTATCGGGATTGTACCCGACAAAAACAAACTCACAAAAATAAGATGTGGACCGGATTCAGGTAATATTCCAATTAAAACTGCCAATATTAAAATTATATGCAAATTACCTGCAACAAGCTTTTCTATATCAACAAACAAACCAAGAAGATACACCAAACTCAGAACCCCAAATGTCCATAAAAAAACTTTTATAAAATGTTTCTTTATTATATGATTCCAAAGATGTTCTTCTAAAAAATGCTCAGGAACTGTAATTACAATAAAAAAAGCTATTAAAGAAATTACTATAAAAGTAACTTTTACCCAAGATATATTCTCTTCATGATGACTATCTGCTAGCTTATTATTAGATTGAATTAATGTAGTTTGTTCTACTTTTTCGATATGTGAAAAAGGTAAATCGGCATGATTGTGTCCTGAGTTTGAGAACAATAAAAACCCCAAAAAACCTGCTAATGAGAACAAAAGTAAAGCTCTTACAAATGATGTATTTCTAAAATTTTCAATAATTATTTTAAAATCAAAACAGATACATTTATCTTCTTCGTGAATATGAAGGTGTTGTTTGTTTAGTTTATGTTTTTTCTTATAAAACACATTTACTAAAAGCCCTGTAACTATTGCTACACCAGCAAGAACAAAAGTTATTAAAACAGTTTGTTTTGGCATCAGGGCAAACATAATAAAAGCTTCGTCTCCAAAAGTTGCAATCATTGTAGCTACAACTGCCCCAAAACTAAAAATTCCGTGAGTATAAAGCGATACAACGGTATAAGCACCTAAACAGCCCGGAATTGCACCTAAAAAAACTGCAATTATTATCTGAAGAAATTTATTTTTCTCAAGCTTATTATTCCATTGCCCTTTTGTTCTAATATTAAAATACTCAATCACCATCATCATTACTGAAACAAAGACAGTTATACTCACAGTATTTTTTAATATTTCTAACATATTTTTATAAAGTTTTAATATGGTAAAGTTAAACAATATAGAAAGAATTAATATTTATTAATTGCTATTTAGAACGATTTTAATTAACTTTGTGCAAAATAATAATTATGAGCCAAGAAAATAATTTATCATTCGACGACTTTAAAAAAGAAATACTTGCCGATTACGAACTAGCAAACCTATCTCGACAAATATCAACAATAGGAAGGAAAGAAGTATTATCCGGCAAAGCAAAATTTGGAATATTTGGCGATGGAAAAGAAATTGCACAAATAGCATTGGCAAAGCAGTTTAAAGATGGTGATTGGCGTTCGGGTTATTACCGAGACCAAACTTGGATGATGGCTGCAGGTATTTTTTCGGCAGAAGAATTTTTTGCTCAATTATTTGGCGATACAAATATAGAAAACACACCAAGCCATGGTGGTCGTTCGTTTAATAATCATTTTGGCAACAGGTTTATTGATGAAAAAGGAAAATGGAAAGAGCTTAGTAAAAGCAAAAACACATCGGCAGATATTTCGCCAACAGCAGGACAAATGCCTCGTTTATTGGGTTTAGCATGGGCTTCAAAACTTTTTAGAGAAAATAAAGAACTACATAAATTTAAACAATTTAGTAATAAAGGAAACGAAGTTGCTTTCGGTTCAATTGGCGATGCTTCTACATCAGAAGGTCATTTTTGGGAAACACTAAATGCCGCAGGAGTTTTACAAGTTCCTCTTGCAATGTCGGTTTGGGACGATGGTTTTGGTATTTCGGTTCCTCGTAATCTGCAAACAATAAAAGATAATATTTCGGAAGCTCTTAGCGGTTTTGAAAAGACAAAAACCAAAGCAGGGTTCTACATTTACAAAGCAAAATCTTGGGATTATCCAAGTCTAGTAAAAATGTATGCCGATGGAATTGAAAAATGCCGAACAGAGCAAGTTCCTGTTTTGTTTCATGTTACTGAGGCAACTCAACCACAAGGTCATTCTACATCGGGCTCGCATGAGCGATATAAAACAAAAGAACGTTTAGAGTTTGAAACCGAGTTTGACCCAATTAAAAAAATGCGTGAGTGGATTTTAGAAACAAAAATTGCTGATGCAAACGAACTCGATGAGATAGAAAAAACAGCTCTTGAAAAAGCAAAAGAAGCAAAGAAAACAGCTTGGAAAAAATTTATAGAGCCAATAAAAGAAGAAAAAGAAAAGTTGCTTAAAATTGTTGATAATCGTGGCTGTAAATGTGTTCTGCAAGAGCAAAACGATAAGGTTGATGATTATGCTGATAATTTAAGAAAAATTCTTACTCCAACTAAAAAAGATTTATTCAGTTCGGCAAAAAAAATTGTGAGAAATGTTTGCTCGGGTTGTATGTCGAAACAAGTTTTACATAACGAGTTAAAAACATGGCTTAAAGAAAACTACGAAATTACAAACCCAAGATATCATAAATATCTTTATGTAGAAGACGATAGTTCTGCATTAAAAGTAAAACATATTCCTGCCGAGTTTTCAGAAAACTCTAAAACTGTAGCAGGTCGAGAGATTTTACGAGATAATTTCCATTTGCTATTTGAGAAAAACCCTCTAATTTTAACTTTTGGCGAAGATACCGGCAAAATAGGCGGAGTAAATCAAAGCATGGAAGGAATGCAAGAAAAGTTTGGGGAACTACGTGTTAGCGATACGGGAATTCGCGAAACCACTATACTCGGACAAGGTATTGGTGTTGCTTTGCGTGGCTTACGCCCTTTGGTTGAAATTCAATATTTCGATTATTTGATGTATGCACTGCAAACTCTTAGCGATGATTTGGCAACAACACATTGGCGAACTGCCGGTGGTCAAAAAGCACCTGTTATTATTCGTACTCGTGGTCACAGACTTGAAGGCATTTGGCATTCGGGCTCACCACTTAGCATGGTAATAAACTCAATACGTGGTGTTTATGTTTGTGTGCCAAGAAACATGACACAAGCCGCAGGTTTTTACAATACTCTTTTTGCTGCCGAAGATGCTGCCTTGGTAATTGAGCCGCTTAACGGATATCGCTTACACGAGAAAATGCCTGATAATATAGGCGAATATAATGTTCCGCTTGGTGTTCCCGAAATTCTAGAGGAAGGAAGCGATATCACACTTGTAACTTATGGTTCTTGTGTTAGAATTGCTCAAGATGCTATTGCACAGCTAAAAGAATTTGATATTTCGGTAGAACTTATTGATGTTCAAACACTTTTACCTTTTGATATTGATAATACAATTTTAGAAAGTATTAAAAAAACAGCTAAAGTATTGTTCTTTGACGAAGATGTACCGGGTGGAGCAACTGCATATATGATGCAAAAAGTTATTGAAGAGCAAGGAGCCTTTTATTATTTAGATAGCCAACCAAGAACATTAACTGCCGAAGAACATCGCCCTGCTTATGGTACTGATGGCGATTATTTTTCGAACCCAAATGCGGAAAATGTTTTTGAAACTGTTTATGAAATGATGCACGAAAATAATCCTGAGAAATTTCCTGTGTTGTATTAATCTTCAGAGAAATGTTTTAGTTTTCGGCGATAAGATGAGAAAACATTGGCACGAGAGACAAAGCCAACATACTTACCATTGTTTAAAACCGGAAGATTATACATTCCTGTTTTATGAAATTTATCGGCAACATCATGCATGTTATCGTGAATATCAACTTTTGTTGAAGGCACTACCATAAAATCATGCACATATGTATTATTATAAAGTTCGGGTTTAAACATTATATTTCTAACATCATCTAGCAAAACAACTCCCATAAAATGATTATCATCATCTATAACAGGAAAGATATTCCTGCTTGATACTGATATTACCTTAACTAAATCTCCTAATGAGTTATCAATATTTACCGGAATAAAATTCTTTTCTACAAGTTTTTCAATATTCATCATTTTAAGAATATTTTTATCTTGATGATGTGTCATAAGTTCTCCGCGAGCTGCAAGCTGTATTGTATAAACAGAGTTTGTTTGAAACAGTTTAACAGTTAAAAATGAAACTATCGACACAATCATTAATGGCATAAAAAGTTCGTAGCCACCTGTTATTTCAGCAATTAAGAATATAGCAGTTAAAGGTGCATGTAGATTCCCTGCAATTAAACCCGCCATTCCTACAAATGCAAAGTTAGAAAGCGATAATGTTTTTAAACCAAAATTACTTCCAAAATGATTAATAAACATTGCAAAACCAAGTCCAAGATTACTTCCTAGAAATAGAGATGGAGCAAAAATACCACCTACTCCACCTGCACCAAAAGTTGTTGCAGTAGCAATTACTTTAAACAAAAGGGTTACTGCAAAAAGTATTAAAATAATATAAAAATTATCTTTATACTCGAAAAAGATACTATGATTATATAGGTGTTCAATATGCCCGTTAAGTGCCATATTTATTGCTTCATAACCCTCGCCATAAAGCGATGGAAAAAGAAAAATCAATATTCCTAAAATAGCTCCACCTATTCCTATTCTGACCCAAATATTGTTTATTTTTTCGAAAGAATTATTAACAAACATATATGTTCTGGTAAAGTAAACAGCTACAAATCCTGCAATAATTCCAAGTAAAATAAAATACGGTATATCAGTAAAAATAAATTTATCTTTTACTTCAAATTTATATATTACATCAACACCTAAGAAAATAAACGATGTTAAAGCAGCACTAAGTGATGATAATATTAATGGAACAATTGAGGTAACTGTTAGATCAATCATAATAACCTCAACCGCAAAAACAACTGCAGTAATTGGAGCTTTAAAAATTGCTGACATTGCTCCTGCCGAAGCTGCCCCCAATAACAAAATTAATTGCTTATAATTTAAATGAAATAATCTACCTAAATTTGAGCCATAAGCTGCACCGGTAGCAACAGTCGGACCCTCCAAACCTACGGAGCCACCAAAACCAACAGTAAATGCCGATGTTATTATCGATGAAAATAAATTATGACGTTTAATTTTTCCTCTAGTTGTAGAAATTGCATAAAGTACACTAGGTATACCGTGTTCTACATGATGTCTAATTATATAACGTACAAAAATTATTGCAAGTGTTATACCAATTGCAGGATAGAAAAAATAAAGAAAATTTTCATACTCCTTAACAAAACCGGAAGTTAAAAGGTATTTTATAAAGTGTACCAAATATTTAATAACCACAGCAACTAATCCTGTAAGAAATCCAACCAATACACTAAGCATCATAATTAATTTCTTATGATTTATGTGGCGTAATCTCCACTTTAGAAACCGTTTCAAATGTTTATTAAAATCCATTGCGGCTGCAAAATTAAATAAAACTTAAGTTATAATGCCAAAAGTTTTAATATATTTAGACATTAAATTTTTAAACTAAAGTTAATCTGATGCGATTAAGCTATAATGATTGACAATCACTCGTTTATAATAGACTAAATTAAGGAAAATAATGAAGAAATTAAATAAGAATGACCTAAAAATAGAAGTAAAAAAGAGAATTACATCTCTTAAAAAAGAAATTGAAGAATTAAAAGAACTAACAAAACCCATTGCTCCGGATTGTGCCATTGGTAGAGTTAGCAGAATGGATGCAATAAATAACCGTAGTGTAAATCTTGCTGCACTTGAGAAAAAAGAAGAAAAATTTAAAGCATTAAAAATAATTATTGATGAAATTGACTTGACTAGTTTTGGTAAATGTTTAGTTTGTGGCAAGCAAATACCTCTTGGTAGAATTCTTGTTGTACCCGAAAGTAAAAGATGTATGTCTTGTGCGAGTAGATAAACAAAGATATTTCAAGAATTTTGCAACAAAGTAGATGCTAGTTAGATGAATTATGTCGATATACAATATCAGTAAGCAATAAAGAAATGTATTTTAAAAAACCTATAAGGCTTATTTAGGTGTAGACACAATTACATCATCAATACTTTCAGGGATATCCATATATGCCCACTTATTAATTACTGTACCGTTTTTAACTAAAACTAATCCCGGATTAGAACGAATTATTGTTTTAAGAGTAGTTTCATCGGTAGTGTAAAAATTAAATGGCAAAGGATTTACCAAAGATGTTTCTGTGCTTTCAATTTCTTCTTCTCCAATATATTCCCAAGTATCATCATTAGGAATTTCATCTACGGTAAACTCCATTACTTCACCATCTTTTTCGTAATAATAAATAGTTTCAACATGTTTTTCTTCACTAGCTTTTGCTTCATATTCAATTGTTTTATTATCAATTAGCTTAACTAATGTATCATTAAGTTCTTCGATATCTTCGTTAAGCGAAGCAGTTAAAAAATAGAAATTATAATTAGAACTTGCTGCAAGTTTTGTTGCTGCAATAATTCCGTCTAAATCTGCTTTTTCAATTTTATACGAAATAATAAAAAATGAATACGCAGTATCAGAAAGCACTTGTTTTGTTATATCATTTCCGTTTAAATCGGTAATAGAAAAATCGTGAATTGGCGGGTGGTAACCCTCTCTTATTACATTATTTTTAGTTTCAATCCATTGCCAAGTAGTATCTTCCGGCACTTCAGAAAATTCTTTTTGCACGCCATCTTTTTCATAAATAAATGTAGTGATAACACTATCTTGCCTTTCGTTAATCGGCACTTTATCTAGTATTGCTTTTTCTTCGGGAATATTTTCATCTAACTCATAAATTTCTTTTTGCAAAGCAGAAATATTATTTCCTATTTTGTATGGTCTGAAATCTAAAACAGGTAAATGTTGGTCGCAATATATCGAAAACCAAGTAATAGCAATAATTCCAAAGCCAATTACAATTAATTCGTTTGTTTTATACAACCATGCTTTTATATCATTACGATTAAAAAATATTATTAATGTAGGCATTAATATCACTATATTTTTCCAAAAAGTTTGCCAATTTGTTATAACAAGAGCATCGCCAAAACAACCACAATCTGTTACCGGATTGGCTATTGCCAGATAAAAAGTTAGTGGCGTAAAAAATGCCATAAACAAAAAACTTATTGTACTATTAAGTTTTATCTTAATGTTTAAGATTAAAGATAGGCCGACCATAAACTCAATAGTTGACAAGATTATTGCCAAAGGAAATACAAAGTCTATTAAAAATTCTAAGCCAAAGGAATGAAAATAATCGGTGTATTTAATGCTTGAACCCATTGGGTCAACAGCTTTTACAAATCCTGAAAAAACAAAAACAGCACCTACAAACAACCTGCTTATTGTGTTGATTACAGGTCTTTTATTTGGTTTTAGATAGTTTATTAGAAATAAAAACGCAAATAAAAATGTTAAACAAATCAATATAATATTCATAAGTTATTTTTTCTGTAATTATACAAATAACTACATACTTATAACTATGATTTTTGTCATATCTAGACTATTTTATGAAGTTTTAACAGAGATTTTACCTGTGCAAAAATATCATCAGGGCTTAACATTTCACTATCACCGGAAATGCAATTAATTGAGTGAAAATCGTTTTGCGTTTCTAGCAAATTATCATAAACTCGCTTAACATCTAACTGAAATTGCAAACTTGCCTCGTGTATATCGCTTTTTCCTTGAAGATATTCTCTATCGTCTCCTGCTCTATTATTTTCCAAACTCTTTTTTGTAAAATCGAAAGGAACATCAAAAAAGAATGATATATCCGGCTTAACAATTTTATTGTAATCGTATTCTAAATCTAAAATCCAATTTTTTAGAATTTCTTTATCCTTTTCGGAATCAAGCTTTGCACATTGATATGCTATGTTTGAATAAACATATCTATCAACCAAAACATAGGTTTTCTTTTTTAATTTTTCTTGAATAAAATCCGAAGCATCTTTTCTGTCGCCTGCATACAAAAGTGCTACAATATAAGGATTTACATCTTCTAATTTACCGAAATCGCCACGTAAAAACTTTGCAACCATTTCGCCGTAAAACGGAGAATCTGTTCTTGGAAAATGAAGATATTCAAATTTAAGATTTTGCTCTGCAAACCAATTTTGCAACAGCTTTATTTGTGTTGATTTTCCCGCTCCGTCTAATCCTTCTAAAACTATAAATTTCATTCCTTATATTTATTTTTTCTATTTTGTAAAGTTATAAAGTTTTTTAGGTTTGGCAAAAGATATTATTCTTTATAACAATCCTTAACAATACCCAAAAATTCATCAAAAACTTGTGGATTAGCTGCTATAATTTCCTTGCCGAAAAGCCAATTATTACTACCCGAGAAATCGCAAATTTTACCACCTGCTTCTTGCACAATAAATGCTCCGGCAGCAACGTCCCAAGGGCTTAAACTATACTCGTAGAAAGCTTCTAATCTGCCACAAGCAACATAAACCAAATCGGTTGCAGCACTTCCTAGTCGCCTTACTCCATGCGAGTTTTGGATAAAATAATTCAGCGATTTCATAAAATTATCTATTCGCGAATAATCGTAATACGGAAAACCCGTAGCAATTAAGGAATCCGTTATTTTTGTTGCTTTTGATACTCTAATTTGCTTATCGTTTAGAAAAGCTCCACCCTTCTCGTAAGCATAAAAACACTCGTCTAAACCAATTTCGTAAACTACTCCTGCAATTGTTTTTTCGTTTTGTTGCAAAGCAATACTAATTGCAAATGGACTAATTCCGTGAATAAAATTTGTTGTTCCGTCAAGCGGATCAACAATCCAACGAAATTCTTCGCCTTTATAACCGGCTGTATTTTCCTCGGCAATAAAACCGGAATTTGGTATAATTTTCAGCAAACCATCAATTAGCTTTTGCTCCGATGTTTTATCAACATAAGTTACAAAATCGTGAACTCCTTTGTTTTCAACCACATCAGAGCTAATCTTTTCTTTTTCTGTTCTTATAAATTTGCCAACTTCTTTTGCTAGTTCTGTTACTTGCTTTGTTATTTCTTTTAAATTCATGGTTCTATTTTTAATTTTTTCTTGCAAAGTTTTACGCAAAGTTTGCAAAAAAATTAACTTAAGACCTTCAAGTCTTGCAAAGCTTGAAGCGTCAAATTGTACATTATTAATTCTCATAAACGCTCGAAGGTCTGCGACACTTCGAGGTTTTCCATACTCCTATGTTACACATTAATTAAAACATTTCCACTCTCACTAATCCCAAGAGTTCTTGCTTTAACAATTTTATTAATTAAATTTTTATCAAACTCATGTTCAATTTTCAGATAGTTTTCTGTGAAACCGTGCATTTTATTTCCTTCGCTAGTAGATTCAAAAAGCACATTTACTTCTTTATTAATATTCTGCTCATAAAAGTATCTAGTTTTCTTATCGGATAAAATATGAAGCTTTTTGCTTCGTTCTGTAATTTTCTCCGATGACACTTTTGGTTTTATTTCTATTGATTTTGTTCCGGGACGTTCGGAATAAGAAAAAACGTGCAAATACGAAATATCAAGTCCGTTAATAAAATCGTAAGTACTTTTAAAATCCTCATCGCTTTCGCTTGGGAAACCAACAATAACATCAACACCAATTGAGGCATTTGGCATAACTGCTTTTATTTTTGCTACTTTTTCGGCATAAAGTTCACGCTTGTAGCGGCGTTGCATTTTTGCAAGTATTTTGTTGCAACCCGATTGCAATGGAATATGAAAATGTGGCAAAAATGATTTAGAATTTGCGACAAAATCAATAATCTCATCTGTAATTAAATTCGGTTCTATAGAAGAAATACGGTAACGATTTATTCCTTCAATATTGTCTAATTCTTTTACCAAATTTATGAAACTTTCGCCGGTACTTCTGCCAAAATCGCCTGTGTTTACTCCTGTTAAAATAATCTCTTTCACTCCACTTTCAACAGCTTGTTTTGCTACTTCTACAGTTTTTGTAATATTATGATTTCGGCTTTTGCCACGAGCTTTTGGAATTGTGCAATAGGCACATTCATAATCGCAACCATCTTGCACTTTTAAAAAAGAACGTGTGCGGTCGTTAGACGAAAATGCAGGTAAAAAAGAATTTACCTCATCAATTTCGCAAGAATGTATTTCGGGTGTTTTTTTCTTTTTTAAATCTTCGATATAAGAAAAAAGATTAAACTTTTCGTTTGCTCCAAGCACTAAATCAACGCCATCAATAGCAATAATTTCTTTTGGTTTTAGTTGAGCATAACAGCCAATTACGGCAACAAATGCCTCTTTATTTATTTTTTGTACTTTT
>Ga0256913_10001025_pt1 | contig 14539 bp, 17 predicted proteins | sample Axial_MatmetaG_FD_185970 | JGI IMG/M metagenome (GOLD analysis project Ga0256913, IMG submission 185970) | Deep-sea worm associated microbial mat communities from Axial Seamount, Juan de Fuca Ridge, Pacific Ocean - Axial_Mat | ecosystem: Environmental > Aquatic > Marine > Oceanic > Microbial...
CGGTACATCATAACCAATTGTGATAGAAGTATATAATATGACTCCCAGTTCTTTGGCGTTGTTAGTATAGTTCAGCAAGTGTGTGTTAATGATTTGCGCATTGGGAATGGTTACCTCTTCATTTTTTAATGTTCTGATTTTTGTGACCAGCATTGATTTTTCCACAACCGTGCCGATGGTATCACCGATTTTAACCCTGTCGCCTACCGTAAAAGGACGCATATAAGTAATAACAATGCCGGCTACCAGGTTGGCAATGGCCGAAGTGGATCCCAACGAGAATAAAACACCCAGGAAAATGGATACGCCCTGGAAGGCAGGGGAGTCGGAACCGGGCAGATAAGGAAAAATGAATACGAGCGCAAATGCATAGATAATCACTTTCAGAATATTAGCTGTTGGTTTGGCCCAATCCTTATGGAATCCCTTTATTTTCAGTTTCTCTTTTTCAACTTCCTCGGATGCATAAGTGAGGATTCTGACAAAATACCTGGCCACCAGTAGTATGATGATAATGAAAAACAGATTTGGCAGGAAGTTCCACAAACCGAGTAGAACGTATTTTACGGGGTCGGCAATGTAGCTGTAAAATTGTTCAACAATACCTTTGGTCCAGGGCAGGAAACTGAAAAGCAGGGGGAGGTAAAGCAGTAGAATGAGGACGATAATAGCGTATTTGACAATCGAAGAGAGAAATATAAAAAAACTGTCGGGCCCTTTTGGTGCCAGATACCTGAACAGGCTTGTCCGTTTTCTTTTAAGGTTTTTCTCGTATTCTTTCAGTTTCGTGTTCAGCCATTTGAAAAACCGGTTAATCAGATAAAAAATAAGGATCAGGCCGATAAGTGTAAGAGCCGTTAATCCGATATTGACCAGCCAGTCCATAAAGCTATTGTGTTCCAGGTTTTTTTGGAGCGACGTTCTTATTGCTGCTACATAGTCATTGGCTGCCTGTTGCCGGGGAATGCCCAGTGGTATTACATCTTCATCGTTAATACTCGTCAGCGAAAACCCTTTGTATGAAATCAGCGAGTAATTATGTTTATGGACAATCCGAAAAGAATCCTGGATTTCCGTGATATGTTCAACCAGTTCATTTAAATGTTCCATGGCCATGGTTGCCCGCTCTGCTGGAGAGAAAGGACCGAAACTGGCATATAAGGCAAACAAAGTGTCACCCTGAAATACAACGTAAGCAGGTGTTTGTTTTTCCAGATGCGAGCTGTTTGTCCGGTTAATTCCCATGGAATCTGTATCCTGGGCAAATCCACTGGTAAACAAAAACAGGAAAAAAGCAAAAGTCAGAAAAAAGGAACTGCGCATGCCAAACAGGTTGTTGATTAATAATCGGTAAAAGTAAGAGAATTCGATGAAATGTATGAAATGATGTTAGACTATGCATGTTGAACAGATCTGTTTAATGAAAAAAACCTGACAGAAAATCAAAAGAAAAAAATTTCAAAAAAAAATTAAGAATTACTTGCGTTATGCACATATGTGCATTATCTTTGCAGAAGAATTTTAAAAGAAATTGTCGGATGCCACGACCAAAGAATGAAAGAATAGTACATGAGCCGCCGTTATTTACGGAATTTAAACCTGCCGGTGTTCCTGGTAAGGATTTAAAGGAAATGCTGTTGTCTTTGGATGAGTTTGAAGCAATGAGGCTGGCTGATTATCTTGGTATGTCACATGAAGAGGCAGCTGATGAGATGGGAATATCGAGGTCAACATTCAGCAGGCTGGTGGAAAAATCAAGGCGGAAAATTGCAGAGTTTATCTTTCAGGGAAGGGTGTTGATAATTGATGGTGGCAATATTCATTTTAGAAGAAATATCATCCAATGTTCTGATTGCGGACATATGTTCAAAACAAACATTGGAGCCGAAGTGTTTGAGTGTCCGGTGTGCCATTCGCACAGGCTTGTGAATCTGGCAGGAGGTTTCGGACATGGAAAATGTTGCACAGGAACACATTTAAGACATCATAAAAACAAAAGGAAAGGAGGTAATTATGCCACGAGGTGACAGAACCGGCCCGCGGGGTTTAGGCCCCATGACCGGCAGGCGCATGGGTGATTGTGCCGAAACAGAAAATGTTGGTTCGGGTTTTGGTTACGGAAGAGGTTTCTTTTCAAGAGGTAGAGGTTACGGTTACGGCCGGGGTTTTGGTTTCGGTTATGGCCGGAGATTTGGTTTCTTCGGCAGAGTTGACGAACCCGTAACGGAAGACGAGGCAATCAAAGATGAAATTAGTTTCACCAAAAACAGATTGTCATTTCTTGAGGGACTTCTCCGGAAGAACAAATCCGAAGATTAAAACATTAGTCCGGCCCGGTTTGCCGGGTCGGACTGCTTTTTGATAAACAAACAAATTATAAACTAAAAGACTAAAAATGAGCACGATAAAAAATTCATGGAAGATTATTCTGCTAATAGCTGGAATTGCCTTGCTGGGAGGATGTGAAACGATTGATAAGCTAACCCAGTTTGATATGGACTACGAGGAAACGATTACGATCCCTTCGTCTATTGGAATAAATTTACCATTTACGATATGGACACCGAATATAAAAACAAATTCTGAGGAAGTTTTTCAGATTAACGACACGCACAAAGATCTTATTGAAGAAATTGTCCTGAAAGAACTCAGCCTGAATGTTGTTTCCCCACAAGGAGGTGATTTAAGTTTCCTGGAGGATATAGAAGTTTATATTTCGGCGGAAGGACTGGATGAAATAAAAATTGCCTGGAAATATGATATCCCTGATGATGCGGGAGCTTCTATTTCGCTGGAAACAACAAATGCTGACCTGAAAGAGTATATCAAACTGGATGAATTTAAGTTGAAACTGACTACCGTTACGGATGAACTGATCCTGACGGATTATGATGTGGATGTCAAAGCGAAATTTTTTGTGGATGCTAAAATATTAGGTATTTAAAAAATTAAAAAAATGAACGGATTAGGAAAAGGACTGGGACTTGGTGGCGGACGCGGCCGGAATAAAGGCGGAGCTTTTGGCCCGGGGGGGTATTGTGTTTGTGCCAAATGTGGTGAAAAAATACCACATGAACAAGGTGTGAAATGCACTTCCCTGAAATGTCCCAAATGTGGTCATACCATGATCAGAGAGGAACTATTGAAAAAATAAGAGAGACACTCTTAATAATGGCTCTCATATAAGTAATAATAGCTCACTAAATACTATGAAGATATGAAAAAGATAATGAATTTATTTGACGACGAGCATTGGGAAGATGCTGTAGAATATCCCGATGGTACTAAGCAAAAAGTGCTGCGTGATAATGAAAAAAACGGAAAGACAATTTTGCTCAAACTGCCAGCCGGATTTAGTATGGCGCCCCATTCGCATGTCACCACCGAACAACATTTTGTGCTTGAAGGCGAATACACAAGCGATGGGAATCTTTATAAAAAAGGTTCTTATCAGATTTATTACCCGCACGAAGAGCACGGACCTTTCGAGTCGGAGAATGGCGCTCTGATTCTGGTTATATGGGACCCTTTTGAAGTAAAATAACAGAAGATTAATTTAATAGTGAAAAGGAAAGATGAGAAAGTTATTTGCGGTACCAACAATTGACAGAAAGTTGTGTGCCCATTTCGGGCATTGTGAGCAATTTGCCGTAATTGAAACGGAAGACAATAAAATCACGGGAATAAAATATTTGACACCGCCGGTACACCAACCCGGTACTTATCCCAGATTTTTAGCAGGGCAGGGGGTCAGTACCATCATCTCCGGAGGTATGGGCATGAAAGCCCAGGAAATATTTGCCCAGAATAATATCGAAGTGTTTATGGGTATCCATTCCGACAGTCCTGAAGTGCTTGTCGAACAATACCTGGCCGATCAACTGGAGAGTGGCGATAATTTGTGTGATCATTAACTGAAAGAGGAATGAAAATAGCTGTAGCCAGTGGAAAAGGAGGTACGGGCAAAACAACATTATCCACTAATCTGGCTTCTTTTTTGGCGGAAGATTATCCGGTCGTGCTGACGGACTTGGATGTGGAAGAGCCAAACTCGGGGCTGTTCATAAACGCTGATCTTATCAGCGAAGAACAGAAGTTTAAAATGGTGCCCGAGTGGATTGAGGATAAGTGTACTTTATGTGGCATTTGTCAGAAGGTGTGTAATTTTCATGCTGTGATCCAGCTGGGCCCGATGATTATGGTTTTTCCCGAGTTGTGTCACGGGTGTTATGCCTGTTCAGAACTCTGTCCCGAAGAGGCTTTGCCGATGGTGAAGAAAAAGATGGGACATCTGAAACATTATAAAAAAGGAAATCTTCATTTTATCGAAAGTCGTCTGGATATCGGGGAAGAACAAGCTGTCCCGCTCATCAAGCAAACACATAAATACATTGATCAGCATTTTGGTAAAGAGTATATCCGGATATTCGACTCCCCGCCGGGCACTTCCTGTCCGGTGATGGAAGCAGTAAAAGATACCGACTATGTTATTCTGGTAACCGAACCCACTCCCTTTGGTTTGCACGACCTGAAACTGGCTGTGGAGACAATGAAAGAACTTAAAAAAGATTTTGGCGTTGTTGTTAACCGGTACGGTGTCGGTAACGATGATGTGTTGCATTATTGTGAAGAGGAACAGGTGCCGTTGATTGCCAAAATACCTAACGACAGAAAGATTGCCGAATTATATTCGAAAGGGAAATTGCTCTATCCGGAGGTGGCTGAAGTAAGAACGGCGCTGGAAGATATTATTACACACATACAATCATTAAAAGAATATCAGGTTTCGTGAAAGAGATAGTAGTTATATCGGGAAAAGGAGGAACGGGAAAAACATCCCTGACAGCCTCTTTTGCTTATCTGGGAGGGAAAGATGTAATCGTGGCCGACTGTGATGTGGATGCAGCTGATATGCACCTGTTGTTGCAGCCTGATTTTGCCGACGAAGATGATTTTTTCAGCGGGGAACTGGCACACATCAACCAGTATGAATGTATCCAGTGCGGAAAATGTGCTGAAGTTTGCCGTTTTGATGCCATTCCGGTGATCAAGGGGCGTTATGTCGTGGATCCGCTGGCTTGCGAAGGCTGTGGTTATTGTGCACGCATTTGCCCTACGGATGCCATTACGAACAAAGACCTGAATGTAGGCAAATGGTTTGTTTCCAATATCAAAACCGGCAGTATTATGGTGCATGCTAAACTGGGTATTGGAGCTGATAATTCGGGGAAATTGGTGGCTAAAGTGAAAAGCGAAGCTAAAGATATTGCTGAAGAAGAACGCGTTGATTATATTGTTGTGGATGGCTCGCCGGGAGTAGGTTGTCCGGTGGTTTCTTCCCTGTCAGGGGCCGCTTTTGTTGTGCTTGTAACGGAACCTTCGGTGTCGGGACTACACGACCTGAAAAGAGTTTATGAACTGGTACATAAATTTAACATTAAGGCAGGTTGTATCATCAACAAGTCGGATATCAACACGGAAATGACAAAAAAGATCGAACAGTTCCTGAAAGAAGAAAATATTCTTCATATCGCTAACCTGCCGTATGATGAAACTTTTACAAAGGCTATGACAAATGGTCAGACTATTGTGGAATATGCCGATAATGATCTTGCGAATAAAATCAAAGAGAGTTGGAAGAAAATAACGGAAGTTGTAAATTAAACATATTAAAATGAAAAATGTAAAATTATTTGGTCTCACTTGCTTTAAAGTAAAGTTGGAGATAACACGTCCGCAACTGGGCGAAGGTTTAAAATATTTGGTTCTTGAATCAGATCCGAATCCAAATTATTATGCCAGAAATGATTTTCCGCCGAACACGGAACATGCCAATAACTGGCATTTGTATTTACTGGTAAAGAATAAGATTAATTGTTTTCAGGACGTAGTTCTCAGGAATAAAGATGATATTAAAAAAAAGGCGGGGCTGGATAGTAATAAAAACCGTTTGTTCCCTGGTTCTATGACATTTAAAAATGAAACTTACCAATGCATCAGGATTGATACAATTGATATCGATAAACTACCCCGGCTGGTGAAAGAGCTTGAGAAACTGGGGATTAAATTTGTAAAAGAACAGAAGTTTAAACCATACACAAGTTTTGTTTATTACAAAAGGTATGTTGATTATATAAAAATCGATGAAGGTATTTATCAGGATAGTATTGATCCGAATCGTTATTTTATCCATGTCAATAAACATCTTGAATTTGATGAGTTTCTTACGGGTATGGAGCAGATTAAAAACAAATGTGAGTTTCATCAGTTCGATGCTTTCCTGACAGATATGATCTACAAAAATAAATTACACGATTTCGTCGGCGTATATTCAAAGCATTGTGAACAGGAAAGACTGAACGAGTTGAAAAAGGAAATTGAAACAACATTTTTAAAATAATTTGGAAATGAAAATAGCATTTACAACGAAAGGAACTTCCTGGGATTCGGCTATGGATCCACGTTTCGGGAGAACGGAATATTTTCTTCTGTATGATGAAGAAAATGATAAACTGACAGCTTACGATAATCGGGATGCAGCCAATGATGCGCATGGTGCGGGTCCGAAGACCGCTCAGAAATTGTTTGAGTTTAATCCGGATGTGCTTATCACAGGCAACGGCCCGGGAGGAAATGCTGCTGCTGTTTTGGAAAAAACAGGAGTAAAAATTTATGTCGGAGCTGGTGAAATGACAGCAGGAGAGGCTTACGATGCATTCAAAAATAATAAACTGAAAAAGTTTTAGGGAATAATAGTTATCTTTAGACTGAATTAATTCCATGAAAAAGTTCCTCGTTCTCGGAGGCGGATTTGCCGGAGTAGAGGTGGCTATCAAGCTCCGGAAATACGGATATGACGTAACCCTTGTATCCGACAGGGACTATTTGTTTGTATATCCGGTATCTATCTGGGTACCCGTTAAAAAGAAATCCTTTGACGATGTCCTTATTAAACTATCCCTTCTACAGAAAGTTCACGGGTTTCAGGTAATCATTGATGCAGTCAAAAAAATAGATGCAGCACATAACAGGGTGATACTTAACAGAGAAACGATTGCTTATGATTACTTATTCGTTGCCTTGGGAATGCATAAAGTACCGGTTCAGGGAATAGAGTATACACACTCCATTTGCGGTCATCCGGAAGAAGCAGTTGCCATACGTGATGAGCTGGAAAAACTGGTAGCCCGCGGACAGGGAAAAATTGCTGTTGGTTTTGGCGGAAACCCGAAAGACCCGACGGCAACGGCTGTTAGAGGTGGTCCGGCTTTCGAATTAATGTTCAACATCAGTCATTACCTGAAAAAGCTGGGTATGCGGGATAAGTTTGAAATGACATTTTTCGCCCCGATGAAAGAACCCGGAAAAAGAATGGGACAGAAAGCCCTGGACAAAATGGATGTGTTCTTCAAGCATTATCAGATTGAAAGACGGGTTGGGAATAAGATTAAAGAGTTTCAAAAAAATGCTGTTTTGTTTGATGACGGGACAGCACTTGAAAGCGATCTGATAATTTATATTCCGGGAGGCGATGGCCATGCAGTCCTGAAAAATTCGGACCTTCCGCTGAGTGATGCCGGATTTATTAAAATCAACGAATTATGTCGTGTTGAAGGTTACCGGAATGTTTATGCAATCGGAGATGTAGCAGAAATCATTGGCCACGACTGGGCTGCCAAACAAGGACATATTGCTGAAGTGATGGCAGATGTTAGTGCTTTTAATGTACACAACGAATTAATTGGTAAAGGAAAGCGGAAAAGCTACTGGGAAAAATTACATATTGTTTGTGTCATGGATTCCGGTGATGGCGCTGCTTTTGTTGTGAACAGCCATAAACGTGAATTAGTCATACCATTACCGGTTATAGGGCACTGGCTTAAAAAAGGCTGGGGATTTTATTACCGGAATTCAAAACTGAAAAGAATGCCGAAAATACCGGGAATGTAACAAACCGGAAGAAAATAATATGTTTGGGCAAATAAAAAACATATTGAAAAAGGTATTTGACTTTTATGTTGACGGGTTTAGAAACATGTCAATGTCTAACAGGAAATTGTGGGTAATTATCATCATTAAACTGGTGATTATGTTTGCTATCTTGAAGGTGTTCTTTTTTCCCGACTTCCTGGATTCAAAATATCATACCGACAAAGAAAAAAGTGATTATGTAATTGAACAATTAATTAATAACTAAAAGCCGTTATTATGGAACATTTTAACCTTGCTCTGGTTGACTGGTCGAGGGCGCAGTTTGCCCTTACGGCCATCTACCATTGGATCTTTGTTCCGCTGACTCTCGGTTTGTCGTTTATCGTGGCGTTTATGCATACGATTTACTACAAAACCGGTGATGAGAAGTGGAAAAACCTGACAAAATTCTGGATGAAACTATTCGGAATTAATTTTGCAATCGGTGTGGCCACCGGTATCATCCTTGAGTTTGAGTTTGGTACTAACTGGTCAAACTATTCTTGGATTGTCGGTGATATTTTCGGTGCGCCGTTAGCTATTGAAGGTATTCTGGCATTCTTTCTCGAATCAACGTTTATAGCCGTTATGTTTTTCGGCTGGGGGAGGATTAGTAAAAAATTTCACATGCTTTCCTCGTGGCTGGTGGCTTTTGGCTCAAACCTGTCGGCATTGTGGATTCTTATTGCTAATGCCTGGATGCAGTATCCTACGGGTACCAGGTTTAATGCCGATACCGTCCGGAATGAAATGGTCAATTTTTTTGATGTAGCACTCTCTCCTATGGCGATCAACAAGTTTCTGCATACGGTATCACAGGCGTATATTATCGGCGCTTTATTTGTTGTATCTGTTAGTGCCTGGTATCTGTTGCATAACCGTCATCAGATTTTTGCCAAAAAAAGCATACTGATAGCTTCCACTTTCGGTTTGCTGGCGTCACTGTTTGTGTCTTTAACAGGCGACGGGTCAGCTTATGAGATTGCCCAGCATCAACCAATGAAACTGGCGGCCATGGAAGGGTTGTATGACGGAGAAACTAATGCCGACCTGTATGCTTTAGGTGTCTTGAACAGCGAAAAAGATAATTCCAATTTTACGGGAATTAAATTGCCCAGTATGTTGTCCCTTCTGGCTTATAGAAGTTCTGATGCTTTTGTTCCCGGGATTAATGATTTGCTGGACGGTAATGAAGAACAGGGTATAGAGTCTGCCGAAAGCCGTATGGATAAAGGAAGGTTAGCTATTCAGGCACTGGCCGGTTACAAGAAAGCCAAAGAAGAAGGGAATGATAAACTGGCAGAAGAGTATTTAGATATATTTTATGCCAATGATCGGCATTTCGGTTATGGTTATTTTAAGGATAAACAGGATCTTGTTCCACCTGTTAAACTCACCTTCTATTCTTTCCACATAATGGTTGGACTGGGTTTGTTTTTCATCGTGTTCTTTGCCTGGCTGCTTTATGCCAGCCTGAAAGATAAAGTGGATAAATACAGATGGGTGCTTCATCTGGGTGTATGGTCTTTGTTGCTGGGATATATTGCTACAGAACTGGGATGGGTTGTTGCCGAAGTGGGCCGTCAGCCGTGGACTATCCAGGATCTGCTTCCTGTTGGAATTTCCACTTCTCATCTGAGTGTCGGTTCCGTACAGACGACCTTTTTCATGTTTCTGGTATTGTTCACACTCTTATTAATTGCTGAATTAAAAATTATGCTGACCCAAATTAAAAAAGGGCCGGAGGAAGGAGGTAGCCATGTTTAATAATATGTCATATGCAGCATTGCAGGGCTATTGGTGGATTATTGTGTCCATCCTGGCTTCAGTTTTGGTATTTCTGATGTTTGTTCAGGGCGGACAGACATTGCTGAAGCAAATTGCCAAAACCGACAAGGAAAGATCGCTTCTGATCAATTCAATCGGAAGGAAATGGGATATTACCTTTACAACACTCGTTACATTCGGCGGAGCCTTTTTTGCCTCGTTTCCGTTGTTCTATTCCACCAGTTTCGGGGGTGCCTACTGGGTTTGGGTGCTGATTTTGTTCAGTTTCATTATTCAGGCCGTATCATACGAATACCGTACAAAAGCCAATAACTTCCTGGGGACAAAAACCTATGATGTTTTTCTGTTGGTAAACGGTATTTTAGCCACTATTCTGATCGGTGCCGCTGTCGGAACATTTTTTACGGGTTCCGAGTTTTCGGTGGATAAATTAAATATTATTCATGGTTCTGATCCGGTTATTTCACGCTGGCAAACGGCTACACATGGCCTGGAAGCTGCACTGAATATTACCAACCTGGTACTTGGGCTGGCTATTTTCTTCCTTGCCAGAGTGTTGGCGTTACTATATTTTATTAATAACATTGATCACGAAGAGATAGTTAACCGCTCGGCAAAACAGCTGAAGATGTGCAGTGTAGCCTTTTTGGTGTTCTTCCTTCTGTTTGTTGGACTACTGCTGACCAGTGAGGGTTTTGCTGTCAATCCGGATACAGGTGTCGTGTCTATGGAACCATATAAATATCTGCACAACCTGATCCAGATGCCGCTGGTGCTGATCCTGTTCCTGATAGGTGTCGTAGCTGTTTTATACGGAATCTTCCTGGGGGCTTTCAAAGTGTCGGGTAAGGGAATATGGTTTGCAGGTTTCGGAACAGTCATTACCGTTTTTTCAGTTTTGATGCTGGCCGGATTCAATAATACGGCCTTTTATCCGTCAACTTATGACCTGCAAAGTTCGCTGACTATTCAGAACGCCTCTTCAAGCCACTATACGTTAACGGCTATGAGTTGGGTGTCATTGCTGGTGCCTGTGGTGATTATTTATATCTGGTTAACCTGGCGGGCTATGAACCAAAAGAAAGTGAGCGAAGAAGATCTGAAAGATGACAGCATGGCTTATTAATTTTTGTTGAACTAAAAAACTAAGAAAATGAGTTATTTCGAATCAATATTATGGCTGATAAGCTGGCCTGTTCTGATTATCATTTCATATCAACTGGTCAAATATTTTTTAAAGAAAGAGAATTATTTATAGTGGCGTAGATGGTCAAAGACATTTATACCATATTTCTCGGAGCTATTCAAATAACCGGCTTCATCTTCGTGATGATGCTGGTTATTGAATATGTGAATGTACAGACAAAAGGACTTTGGCAAAAAGGGCTGGCCCGCAACAAGTGGCGGCAATATCTTATTGCGGGTGTCCTGGGAGCTATCCCCGGATGTCTGGGTGCTTTCACAATGGTGGCTCTTTTCTCCCACCGGCTGATTTCATTCGGCGCTCTGGTGGCTACTATGATCGCCACCAGTGGGGATGAGGCCTTTGTGATGTTTGCCATGTTTCCTGCAAAAGCCGCTTTGCTGACACTTTTTCTGTTTGTAATAGGTGTTTTGGCAGGTTATTTAACGGATAAATTTTATAACCCGAAATGGATCACGGATAAATTCTCTGAAAAAAAATTGCCGCTGCATGAAGAATCAAGCTGCATCTGTTTTCAAAAAAATAAATTACTGGATTATCTGCTGTATCCTTCGGTTTACAGATTTGTAATTACCCTTGTGGTTGCCCTGCTGATTGCGGCGGTTTCCATGGGAGTGCTTGCCGGAGAGGCTAAAATGTGGGTGAAAGTAACCTTATTGCTTTCCCTTGGCTTTTCCCTTTTTATTGTTGTGAGCGTTCCGGAACATTTTTTAAGGCAGCATATCTGGAAACATATCATTAAAGTGCATATTCCGCGTATTTTTTTATGGACCTTTGGCACGTTGCTGGTCATCCACTTTTTGATGGCGTATGTGGATGTGGAATCATGGTTGTCGGATAATATGCTTATCGTATTGCTGGTAGCTGTGCTGGTTGGAATTATTCCCGAGTCCGGTCCGCATTTAATTTTTGTCACTTTATTTGCTCAGGGATCAATACCTTTCAGCATTTTGCTGGCAAGTTCTATTGCCCAGGACGGGCACGGTATGTTGCCACTGCTGGCTGAATCAAAGAGGGGCTTTCTTATTGTCAAATTAATTAATGTGGGCGTGGCTCTGATATTTGGATTGTTGGGGCTTTTAGCCGGATCTTAGAAGAAAAGTTTTGAAATTGGAGTTGACACGTAACATATCGCAAAGGAATTATTATTCACTGCTCTGGCATGCCGGGTTTCTGGCTTTTGCACGGAATTTCATCGACGTGGACACGGTCATTCCCGCTATGCTCATAGATGCAGGCGGCACAGCGATGCATGTTGGTATTCTGACAGCTATTATGCTGGGAGGTTCCAGTTTCACCCAATTAATATTTGCTCCGTTTATCAGTAATTATTCGTATAAAAAAAGTTTTCTGTTGCTGGGGATTAATTCCAGAATTCTTGCATTGCTTGCCCTGGGCTTGCTGCTCTTTTTCTCTTCCCGGCTCCACGGCAGCTATATGGTTATTTTGATTTTCCTGCTGATTACCGTATTCTCTCTCGGTGGTGCTTTCGCTAATATCAGCTATACGGATATTATGGGCAAATCATTACTCCCTGAAGCCCGTAAACCGTTCTTCTCCATCAGGCAGGTGTTGACGGGTATTATTTTATTAAGCTCGGTTTTTGTGGCCCGTTACGTACTCTCATCTGCCGGTTATCCCGTGAATTATGCTTATATGTTTTTCATCGGATTTGGCGCACTTACACTGGCATCATTGGGTTTCTGGAATCTTAAAGAAGTTATTCCCTCTAAACTGAAAGTAAAAAGTCCGGGACATTTCCTGTATATCATCAAAGAGGAACTGAAAGAAAATAAAAAACTGGGGTATTTTCTCGGTTTTATCAATACACAGGGAATAGCCATTGCTTTTTTGCCGTTTGTCATTTTATATGCCAAAGAACATTTTGGTTTGCAGAGTGATAACACCGGAAATTATCTTTTGTTCAAAGTGATGGGCAGCGTGTTGACAGGCTTGTTGTTGTTTGCCCTGAAAGGAAAATTCAAATACCGTTATCTGCTTTATCTGAATGCGGTTTTGTCTCTGTCTCTGCCATTCATCATATTGTTTATGCCCGACATGCCTCCGCTTTTCCTGATATTTTTCACGGGAGGAATCGTCTATGCTGTATATAGCATTACAATGAATGGTGTGCTGCTTGAAGTTTCGGGGACGAGTAACAGGGCTCTTTATACCGGAATTACCGGAGCCGGAAATATCCTGCCTGCCATTTTTCCCTTACTGGGCGGATGGATCATTAAACAGTACGGTTTTCAGCCGTTTTTTATCCTGTTTATTCTGGCTATTTTGTCTTCGGTTTATTTTATTATCAATTTGAAATGTAAACATTGATCATAAACAATTAAAAATAAATAAGATATGTTACAATTACAAAGTAAATTTATCATGGCGCCTGTTAAGCTGGGATACAGTGACGGAACAGGGGCAATCACACAAAGGCATCTTGATTTTTATGCTGAAAGAAACGAATACATCGGTGCTGTAATACCCGAACCTTTATATATGGACCCGGGGTTGAGGGAATTACCTGTGCAAATTGGTGTTGATACGGATGAAAAAATTCAGGGACTTAAAGAATTGACGGCGGTTATCCGGAAAAACGGAGCCAAAGCCGTGGCTCATCTCAACCATCCGGGAAGAATGGCTAACCCTAAAATTCCGGGAAATTATTTTTGGTCTTCTACCGATAAACCCTGTGAAAATGGTGGAGCAACTCCGGTAAAAATGGACCGCGAAAAGATGGATGCCGTCATCAAGTTGTTTGTTGACAGTGCTAAAAGGTCAGTGGCTGCCGGTTTTGACATCATAGAGTTGCAATTCGGCCACGGATATTTGTTGGCGCAGTTTATTTCTCCTGCCGTCAACGATAGGGACGATGAATACGGAGGAAGTTTTGAGAACAGGGTTAAATTTCCGCTGGAAGTGGCTAAAGCTGTTCGTGAAGCTGTGGGTGTTCCGTTGATTGCCCGTATCAGTGGTGATGAGATGATCCCTGACGGCTTCCATATGGAAGAGATGGTTGCTTTTTCAAAGATGCTGGAAAAGGCCGGAATGGATGCCATCCATGTAACGGCAGGTTCTGCCTGCTCCACACCGCCGTGGTTTTTCCAGCATATGTTTATTCCTAAAGGAAAAACATGGGAAATGGCCGGCAAACTGAAAAAAGAACTGAATATTCCCGTCATTTTTGTAGGAAAAATCAATTCTGCCAAAGACATTAAATTTATTGAAGATAATTACGGGGCTGAATATGTAGCGTTAGGACGTGCCCTCGTAGCCGATCCTGAATTTGTTGGTAAATACCTCGGAGAGACAAAAGGTCTGATCAGGCCGTGTCTGGCTTGTGCCGAAGGTTGTCTGGGTGGTGTGAAAGGTGGAAAAGGACTGGGTTGTGTTGTGAACCCGCGTGTGAATACCGGTCTGCAAAAAGCTGTCAGGGCGGCTGAAACAAGAAAATATGCTGTTGTTGGCGGTGGTTTGGCCGGGATGCAGGTGGCCATTACTTTGCGTGATAAAGGTCACCAGGTGGATCTGTATGAAAAAAATGAATTGGGAGGACAGTTTAATCTGGCTTTC
>Ga0256913_10001026_pt1 | contig 14537 bp, 11 predicted proteins | sample Axial_MatmetaG_FD_185970 | JGI IMG/M metagenome (GOLD analysis project Ga0256913, IMG submission 185970) | Deep-sea worm associated microbial mat communities from Axial Seamount, Juan de Fuca Ridge, Pacific Ocean - Axial_Mat | ecosystem: Environmental > Aquatic > Marine > Oceanic > Microbial...
AAAACCGCTCTTATTATTGGTGCCGGAGAAACAGGCGAACTTGCCGCTATTCATTTAAAAGAAAAAGGAATTGGAAATATTTTTATTGCCAATAGAACAAAAACAAAAGCCGAAATTTTGGCAAAAAAAATTGAAGGAAAAGTCTTAAACTTTGATGTGATTACCGAAAAGCTACATCTCTTCGATATTATTATCAGTGCAACAAGTGCGGAAAATTATATCATCGAATTTAATGATGTAAAAACGATGATGAAAAAACGGAAAGGAATGCTCACAAGCATTATGGATATTGCCGTTCCGCGCGACGTTGATCCTAAGACGGCAAAACTTGACGGAGTTTTTTATAACGATATTGATTCCTTAAACGTAATAGTAAATGAAAATTTAAAAAGACGCGAAAAAGAAATTCCCGCAATCAATAAAATAATTATGGAAGAAATGACAACATTTTTCAAATGGTACAATACCTTGGATGTTGTTCCTACCATAGTGGAGTTCAGAGAATTTTTTGAATCGATACGCCGTGACGAAATTGAAAAAATTAAATATAAAATTAAAGATCGCGAATTTGAAAAAGTAGATAACATGACAAAGAGAATTATCGGAAGAATTTTGCATAATCCTACATGGTTTTTGAAACGTCTTTCCGAAACCGGTACGGATTACGAAGCCGCAAAACAGTATTCCGAAATGGTCAGAAATTTATTTAACTTAGATGACAGCAAAAACAAAAAGGATTAATAAATTGCAAAAAGAAAAAATAGTTATAGGAACACGTAAAAGCGAACTCGCACTTTGGCAAGCGGATTTTGTGAAAAAGGAAATTGAGAAAAAATTCAAATTTGTTAAAGTTGAGATAAAAAAAATTACCACTAAGGGTGATAAAATTCTTGATGTTGCGCTTTCAAAAATAGGCGATAAAGGACTTTTTACAAAAGAAATAGAAAACGAATTACTTAACGGAACAATAGACCTGGCGGTTCACAGTTTGAAAGATTTACCTACGGTATTACCGAAAGGACTACAATTAGCGGCGGTTACTAAACGTCATGCGGTAGAAGATGTTTTGGTAGCAAGAAAAAAAGGAATTACATTCAAAAGTTTACATGAGGGAGCAACGGTTGCAACGGGATCACTTCGTCGGGCAAGTCAAATATTACATATTCGTCCCGATGTAAAAATAGTTGAAGTACGCGGAAATGTTCAAACACGATTGAAAAAATTTAAACTCTCTGATTGGGATGCCATGATTCTTGCTCGAGCCGGATTGGAAAGACTGAAGTTAAAAAAATATATTTCTTCAATCATTCCGATATATCAGATTATTCCTGCGGTAGGACAAGGGGCTTTGGGTGTTGAAGTTGCATCTAAAAATAAATTTGCAAAAGAAATTGCCGAGGGAATTCATGATCCGAACACAGCTTTTGCCGTTACGGCGGAACGAGCTTTTTTAAAAACACTCGGCGGCGGATGTCAAGTACCGATAGGAGCTTATGCTGAATTAAAAAGCAATGGGCTTTACCTAAGCGGATTTGTCGGAGCTTCGGACGGAACCACAACATTTACTAAACAAATACGAGGAAGTAGAAATGATGCCGAAAAAATTGGGAAAACACTTGCAAAGGATATCTTAAAAGCAGGAGGAAAAGAAATTCTCTTAGAGGTTTATAAGCAGTAATGAATAAAAGCAATCTTAATATTTTTTTTGCGGGGTCATCTCAAAATAATTCGGAAATAAATGCTTTATCCGAGTTTGTTAATGTTAAGCTAACGTTTTTCCCCACAATAGAGATTATTCCGCTTCAATTGTCAAAACAAGAAAAAGACATTATTAATTATGCCGATGATTATGACTTTTTAATTTTTACTTCGGCAAATGCAGTTAAGTATTTTCTCTTGAATTTTGAAAAAGAATTAATAACATTAAACCGTAAAACAAAAATTGTTGATTTAATCCCGAGTTTATCTTCGTCCGAAAGCATTGACGAACTCTTATCCGAAAATTTTGTAAAAGGTAAATCAATTTTAATTCCGGGCTCAAAAATTTCAAAGGCCGATTTATTTATTTCCCTTGAAAATAAAGGAGCAGCCGTAGATTTTATTGCTGTTTACGATAATAAACCTCCAAGTAATATCCCCGATTTTATTAAAAAGAATATTAACAACAAAACTCCGGATTTATTTGTTTTTACCAGTCCGTCTACATTTAATAATTTTATTAAACTTTTTGAAATTGATAATCCCCGAACGTACTTTAACAATAAGGATATTGCTGTAATAGGACCGGTTACGGAACAAGTTGTTACGGCCCAAAATATAAAAGTTACAATTAAACCTGAAGATTTTAATTTGGCATCGCTAAAGAAAGAAATAATAAAATTTTACAAACTAAAAAAACAATACTAATGGAAAAATTAAAAAACGATTTGTTTATACGTGCATGCAAAAAAGAGAAAACCGAGAGAACACCTGTCTGGATTATGCGTCAAGCCGGGCGCTACTTACCGGAATATAGAAAGGTTAGGGAAAAAGCGGATTTTAAAACTATGGTAAAAACTCCAGAACTTGCTACGGAAGTAACAATTCAGCCGGTTGATATTATCGGGGTTGATGCGGCTATTATCTTTTCGGATATTTTGGTAATTCCGGAAGCATTGGGTATGAATTATGAAATGGTGGAAACTAAAGGACCCCGTTTTGATTGGACAATTACTGACGAGAACGATTTTGCCAGATTATCCAAAACGGATTTATCCGATAAATTAAGCTATGTGTTTGAAGCGTTACGTTTAACAAAAAAAGAGCTTAATGGCAGAGTTCCGTTAATCGGATTTAGCGGCTCTCCGTGGACGTTACTTACTTATATGGTTGAAGGCGGTGGCTCTAAAAACTTTGCTAAAATTAAAAGTCTTGTTTATAATAATCCGCAACTGGCTCATAAATTATTAAGTTTAATTGCCGCTGCCGTTGCAGAATATCTTTCTCTGAAAATAGCAAACGGTGTTGATGCAGTTCAAATTTTTGATACGTGGGGCGGATTGCTTTCTCCGGAACTATATCGCGAATTTTCCATGAAATATATTTCCGATGTGGTAAAAAACATTAAACGTACAGAACAACCGGTAATTGCTTATGCAAAAGGGAATCACCATTCTTTGGATAAACTCGCAAATTCCGGGGTGGATGTTATAAGTATAGATTGGACACACGATATTGGAAGTGTGAGAAAGCAAATCGGAAATACCGTTGCATTACAAGGGAATATGGATCCTACGGTCTTATATGCCAATACCGACGTAATAAAACAAGAAACGATAAAAATTCTTAATTCGTACGGGAAAGGGAACGGACACATCTTTAATTTAGGACACGGGATTCTGCCCGATATTTCTCCGTATAATACCCGTGTATTTGTAGATACAGTTAAAACGGAAAGTGAAAAATTTCATTAGAAAGGAATAATATGTTTAACATCGATTTGGAATTAATAAAAAAATATGACAAGCCCGGACCACGATATACAAGTTATCCTACGGCGCCGCATTTTACAGAAGATTTTTCTTATGAAGAATACCTTGCATCAATAAAAAATAACAATAAAAAGGAGAATAATACTCCGCTTTCTCTATATTTCCATATCCCCTATTGCGATACGCTTTGTTATTTTTGCGGATGCAATATGATTATTAGTAATAACCGAAGTCGTATTGGCAATTATGTCGATTACATTAAAAAAGAAATTGCGTTATTAAAACAATATTTACGAAACGATAGGGTTGTAACCCAATTACACTGGGGTGGCGGAACGCCTACTCATCTTAAACCGAAAGAGATTGCCGAATTGCTTTCCGTGATTAATACCGATTTTAATATTTCAAAGGATGTTGAAGCAAGTTGCGAAATAGATCCGAGAGAATTAACCTTTGAACATGTAAAAGCACTACGTAACGGGGGGTTTAACCGAATCAGCATGGGAGTTCAGGATTTTAATCATAAAGTACAAGTTGCGGTTAACAGAATTCAACCTGAAAATATTACTCGTCAAGTGGTAGAATGGGTGCGGGAACTTGGCTTTGAAAGCATCAATCTCGATTTAATGTACGGCTTGCCGCATCAAACGCTCGAAACTTTTTCGGAAACATTGGAAAAGATAATAGATATTTCGCCCAACCGAATTGCCGTCTTTAATTATGCACATGTCCCTTGGCTAAAAAAACATATGGAACTTATTAGGGCTGAAGATTTGCCGTCACCCGATGTTAAATTACAAATACTTAAGCATACAATAGAAAAATTAACGGATGCAGGCTATGTCTTTATCGGGATGGACCATTTTGCAAAGCCCGATGATGAATTGGCAATTGCTTTGAATGAAAAAAAACTCTACAGAAATTTTCAAGGATATTCCACCCAAGCCGGAACGGATTTGTATGCTTTGGGAATTACGGGTATTAGTCAATTCGGGAATATATATTCGCAAAACATTAAAACGGAAAAAGATTATTTTAATAAAATAAATCAAGGTGTTTTGCCGATGGATAAAGGTTATGCAATGACTGACGACGATATTTTGAGGCGGGATGTAATTATGACGTTAATGTGTGATTTCGAATTGACGTTTGATAAGATTGAAACAAAATATAAAATAGATTTTAAAAAATATTTTGCATACGGACTTAATAAATTAACGGAGTTTGAAAAAGACAATTTGGTTAATGTTTCTGATTATAAAATTATTGTTACCGAGCAAGGGCGTCTTTTAATTCGAAACATTGCCATGTGTTTCGATGCTTTTATTGAAAAAGATAAAGGAAAAGTTCGTTACTCCAGAACCGTTTAATTTATGGATAGAATTGCTGTAATATTATTTAATATGGGCGGACCGAATTCTTTGGAAGCCGTTGAACCGTTCTTGTTTAATCTTTTTAGAGATCCGGATATTTTTAAGATTCCTTGGGGACAAAAATATTTTGCAAAAATTATTTCCAAATTACGTTCTCCCAAAGTTATTAAACAGTATAAAAAAATAGGAGGAAAATCTCCGCAGAATTATTATACCGAACAACAAAGAAAACTTTTGGAAATTTCTTTAAGAAAAGCGAATTATGATGCCGATGTTTTTGTTGCAATGAGATATTGGCATCCGTTAACAGAGGAAATTGTTTTAAAAATTTCGAAAACGAATTATGATAAAATTATTCTTCTTCCGCTTTATCCCCAATATTCATCGGTTACAACGGGATCTTCGCTTAATGAATGGAAAAAATATTGTAAAGCTGATAAAGAAAAAACAATAACAGTAAAAGAATTTCATAATTGTTCGCTTTATATTTCCGCATTAAATAAACAAATTGATAAAACAATCGAAAAATTTTTTAAGAATAAAGGACACAAAACAGAGTTACTCTTTTCTGCCCACGGTGTTCCGAAAAGTCTTATAACCGGTGGCGATCCGTACCAATTGCAAATTTTAGAAACGGTTCGTTCAATAATGAATAATAGAAATGAAAACTATCACATAAGCTATCAAAGTAAAGTAGGTCCGGTTAAATGGCTGGAGCCTTCAACTGAAGATAAAATAATCGAACTTGGAAAATCCGGTGTGAAAAATCTGCTTGTAATACCCGTAAGCTTTGTTTCCGATCACATTGAAACACTTTATGAGCTTGGTTTTGAGTATAAAAAATTAGCCGAAGAAAATAACATTTCAAATTATGTTGTAATGGAAGGATTAAATGATTCTCATGATTTTATATCGGCACTACACAAATTGGTTGTTAAAGAGTTAAAAAATGAATAAAGAAGTTATAATTATAGGAGCCGGAATAAGCGGATTAACAACGGCTCATTGGTTAAATAAAGAAGGTTATAAAATAAAAGTTATTGAAGCAAACCCATATGTCGGTGGTTCAATGATTTCCGAAGAAATAGATGGTTACTTAATTGATTACGGACCAAACAGCGGATTGGAAACCTCAACATTAATTAAAACATTAATTGATGATTTGGATTTAAAAAAAGAATTTATTTATGCCAATAAGGAAGGGAACAAAAGATATATTTTAAAAAACAATGAACTTATCCCGTTGCCAATGAATCCCAAAGAATTTGTTTCAACAAAACTCTTTTCCGCAAAAGCCAAGCTCAGACTGGGGTTAGAACCGTTTATCGGTAAATCAAATGACGGATATTATCAATCTATTTCGGAATTTGTTATTCGTAGATTAGGACGAGAATTTTTGGATTATGCAATTAATCCTTTTGTTGCCGGAGTTTATGCCGGCAACCCCGATAGGCTTAGTGTTAAATCGGCATTCCCGAAACTGTTTGCTTTGGAAGAAAAATACGGAGGTTTAATAAAAGGTACAATTAAGGGAGCAAAAGAGAGGAAAAAAAGAGGAGAGGAATCCAAACAAAGTGCTGCGATGTTTTCGTTTAAAAAAGGGATGGCTACGCTTCCTTTTGCCGTTGCACAAAAACTTGGAAACAAAGTGTTGTTGAATGCCGAAGTAATTTCCGTAATTAAACGGAACGGCAAATTTACCGTTTCTTATAAAATTGAAAATAAAACGAATGAAGTATCGGCAGATATTGTAATATCAACGGTTCCCGCATATATTGCCGCTAAAATTTTTACCGGCATTGATAAAAAAGCATCCGAACATTTAAAACAAATCTATTATCCGCCTGTACAAGTTCTTTATTTGGGATATGATAAAAAGAATATTTCACGGAATCTCGACGGATTCGGATTTTTAATTCCGGCAAACGAAAAGAAAAAATTTTTAGGAGCATTATGGAGTTCCGTAATTTTTGATAACCGTGCACCCGAAAACAAAGCAGGTTTTACTCTGTTTATCGGAGGAGCAAGGTCGCCGGAACTTTTTAAAATCAATAATAAAAAATTAGTAACGGAAGTAATTAAAGAATTTCAAGAAATAATGAAAATTATCGGTGAACCGGAGTTTGTAAAAACAAAATATTGGGAACATGCAATCCCTCAATACAACGTCGGGTATATTGAACATCTGAAATATTTTGAAAATTTTGAAATTGAAAATCCCGGAATTATTTTTGGCGGAAATTATATAGGAGGAATTTCCGTGGGAGATTGTATAAAAAGTTCGGAAGTTTTATTTCGGAAAGTGTCAAATATGTTTAAGGAAAAATAAATTAATAAGAATAAATACAGGAGTATAAAATGGCAGAATATCCAACAGTAAGATTACGTCGGTTACGTCATAACCCTATTTTACGTGATATGATAAGAGAAACACATTTGCACAAATCGGATTTTATTTATCCCCTTTTTGCAGCTCCGGGTAATGGAGTAAAAAAGGAGGTAAAATCAATGCCCGGAGTTTATCAAATGTCTATTGATATTTTGGTAGAGGAGTGCAAGGAAGTTGCCTCGCTTGGTATTCCTGCAATAATTTTATTCGGTATTCCGGAACACAAAGATGAAGTAGGTTCGGAAGCTTATGACGATGAAGGAATTATTCAGCGTGCCGTACGTGCAATAAAAAAAGAAGTGAAGAATTTACTTGTAATTACCGATGTTTGTTTATGCGAATATACATCACACGGGCATTGCGGATTGGTAAGAGACGGTGAAATATTAAATGATGAAACAGTCGAGTTGCTTGTAAAAGAAGCTGTATCACACGCTAAAGCGGGAGCGGATATGGTTGCTCCTTCCGATATGATGGACGGAAGAGTGGCGGCAATACGTCAAGGGCTCGACGAAAACGGATTCAGTAAAATTCCGATTATGAGTTATGCAGTAAAATATTCTTCCGGTTATTACGGACCGTTTCGCGATGCAGCCGAATCGGCTCCCTCTTTCGGCGATAGACGCTCTCACCAAATGGATGAAGCAAATACCGACGAAGCAATCCGTGAAGCGGAATCCGATATTTTGGAAGGTGCAGATATTATTATGGTTAAGCCCGCAGGCCCTTATATGGATATTATTCGCAGGGTAAAAGATAAGTTTAACATTCCTCTTGCGGCATACCAAGTAAGCGGAGAATATTCCATGATTAAAGCAGCCGGTAAACTTGAATGGATTGATGAGAAACGTGTTATGATTGAGTCTTTACTGGGAATTAAACGTGCCGGTGCTGATATGATTTTGACTTATTTTGCAAAAGATATGGTAAAATTGTTAAACGAAAAACAAATATAAAAAAATATAAAACTTCAAAATTTTGGAGAAAAAATGATTTATAACAAAAGTTCAAAACTGTTCGAAGAAGCGAAAAAATATATTCCCGGAGGAGTAAATTCTCCGGTGCGTGCGTTTAAATCGGTTGGCGGAACTCCGTTATTTATTGAGCATGGCGAAGGAGCAAAATTTTACGATGTTGACGGGAACGAATTTGTTGAATATATCGGAAGTTGGGGCCCGCATCTATTCGGACATAATCCCGAGTTTATTACCGAAGCGTTGAATAATGCTTTGTTAAAAGGAACCAGCTTTGGCGCCCCCACCGAGTTGGAGGTTGAAATGGCAAAAATTATTACCGAACTTGTTCCTTCGGTTGAAAAAATAAGAATGGTAAACAGCGGTACGGAAGCAACTATGAGTGCAATACGTGCCGCACGGGGTTTTACGGGGCGGAATAAATTTATTAAATTCGAAGGATGTTATCACGGACATGCGGATTATTTTTTAATTAAAGCCGGTTCGGGAGCTTTAACATTTGGTGTACCTACAAGCCCCGGGGTTACACAAGCAAATGCAGCCGATACGCTTATTGCAAACTATAACGATATAGATTCGATAAAAGAACTTCTGCTACAAAACAAAAACGAAATTGCTGCAATTATTATTGAACCTATAGCCGGTAATATGGGGGTAATACCCGCAACAAAAAAATTTCTTACGGAATTAAGGACACTCTGCAACGAAGAACAAATTATTCTTATTTTTGATGAAGTAATGTCCGGATTCAGAGTTGCAAAAGGAGGGGCGCAGGAAGTTTATAATATTACTCCCGATTTAACAACTTTCGGAAAAATTATAGGCGGAGGACTTCCCGTTGGTGCATTTGGCGGGAAAGCCGAAATAATGAATAAGTTGGCTCCAATAGGGCCCGTTTATCAAGCCGGAACACTCAGCGGTAACCCACTTGCTATGTCTGCCGGTCTTGCGGCTTTAAGGCATATTCGTAAAACGGAAAATCTTTACGATATTCTTGAAGAGAAAGCTCGATATTTGGAAGAAGGGTTAAAAGATAATTTGAAAAGATTGAATAAATCTTTCTCGATAAATAGAGTCGGGTCAATGAGTTGTCTCTTTTTTACCGATAAGCCGGTAACCGATTTCAATTCTGCCATGAAATCCGATGCCGAACTTTACGGTAAATATTTTCATAAAATGTTAGAGCGAAATATTTATCTTGCTCCCTCGCAATTTGAAGCAATGTTTATTTCCACGGCACATAGTATTGAAGATTTAGATAAAACAATCGAAGCAAATTATTCCGCTTTGAAAGAAATATTGTAAAATAATATATCTGTTCAAAATAAAAACGGAATTCAGATGTTATCGGTAACAAATTCCGTAAGGAATTACGTTCCGGTAAGAGTTTGAACAATAGTTTTATATGGTTTTTGTACATATCGAAATTCTTTTTCTCTCGAAACTGTAAACTATATTCAGTAACTTTGAATTTAATATTATTTTAAAACTTAGAGGCATTGCATGATAAGTAAAGATTATATTGAACTTGAAGAAAAATACGGAGCCCACAACTATCATCCGCTTCCGGTGGTACTTAACAAAGGTGAGGGCCCATATGTTTGGGATGTTGAAGGGAAAAAATATTTTGATTTTTTATCCGCATATTCTGCTGTTAATCAAGGACATTGTCACCCCAAAATAATTAACGCTTTAACGGAACAGGCAAAAACCCTTACTTTAACTTCCCGTGCGTTTTTTAACGATAAATTAGGACCGTATGAAAAGTATATTACCGAATATTTCGGATACGATAAAGTGTTGCCCATGAACTCAGGCGCTGAAGCGGACGAAACAGCTCTTAAACTTGCACGCCGTTGGGGATACGATAAAAAGGGGGTGCCTGAAAATAAAGCGAAAATAATTGTTTGCGAAGGGAACTTTCACGGTAGAACAATAACAATAATTTCAATGTCAACCGATCCGGATTCGTATAAAGGGTTCGGTCCCTATACCCCGGGTTTTGAAGTTGTTCCGTATAACGATATATCAGCATTGGAAAAAGCATTGGAAGATGAAAATATTGTGGGGTTTTTAGTTGAGCCGATTCAAGGCGAAGCGGGAGTTTACGTACCTGATGACGGATATCTTAAAAAAGCATACGATTTATGTAAATCCAAAAATGTTTTATTTATTGCAGACGAGGTTCAAACCGGAATTGCCCGTACGGGAAAACTTTTGGCATGCGATCACGAAAATGTTCGTCCCGATATTTTAATACTCGGCAAAGCTCTTTCCGGCGGAGTTATTCCTATTTCCGCAGTGTTGGCAGATGATGAAATAATGTTGGTAATAAAACCGGGTGAGCACGGCTCCACTTTTGGTGGTAATCCCTTGGCTGCAAAAGTGGCAACAGCTGCTTTGGAAGTTGTTAAGGAAGAAAAACTTGCCGAACGTGCCGAAAACCTCGGAAAAATTTTTAGAAAAGAGATGGAAGATTTCCAAAATCCAATGATTGAAAAAGTACGAGGTAAGGGGTTACTTAATGCAATAGTAATAAAACCGTCAAACGACAAAGAAGCATGGGATGTATGTGTTAAAATGGCTGAAAACGGATTACTTGCAAAACCGACGCATCAACATATTATACGTTTTGCTCCGCCTCTGGTCATTTCGGAAAATGAATTGAAAGAAGCAATAAAGATTATTAAAAAATCAATTGTTCAAATTTCGGAAATGTAATAAAAGGAGGTTGGTAAACCTCCTTTTATTTTGAGATTTCTGGTTTATTTAAAATTTTATTTAATGTTTTTTGTTCTTCTTGAGAAAAAACGGAAAGAACATCTTCAATGGTTTTCATATATGATGCATTATGCTCTTCAAAAAACTTTTTTCCCGTTGGTGTTAATTCAATAATTATTTCGCGTCTGTCGTGTTTACTGAAAACACGTTTAATAAATCCTTTCTTTTCTATGGAATCTAAAATCATAGTTCTATTGCCGCTTTTTATCAACATTTTTTCATAAATTTCGGAAATTCTCAAAGCCCCTTCGTTTCCGAGTATGTTGATTATGGCAAATTGTGCCGGCGGCAATCCTGTTGATTTCATATAATCGTGAACTTTTTCTTGAATATAATTATTTGCTTTTCCCAAATTATTAAATGTAGTAAACGCCAGTAAAGTTTTGGTTTTGTAAGATGTTTTGTTTTTCATAAATTCTCCACTTAAAAATTATATATGAGAAAATATAAAAATTCTCATTCTAATTTCAAATAGAAATAATGAATATTATTCTTTTTAAAAAAGAGTAAATAGTTTTTAATATTATCAAAATTAAGTAGAATAAAATTAAACAATTTGGTTTATATAAAATTGTTTTTTTTGATTTAAGCCCATTTATTTCAAATGTAAAAAGCAGGTGGTATATAGGCGGGGTAAAAAGCAACGAAAGAATGAAAAAATAATATGAAGAAAATATTTATCTGTAAAAATCGGTATAATATCGTTATCCGGTTTTTCGCTCTATATTTCCCAATAAATATTTTAATCCCTGATATGTTAAGCCGAGTTCTTTTGCGGCAAGGGTTTTGTTTCCGTCAAATTTTTTAAGTGCTTTATTTATTAACCAATATTTTGCATCTTCCAGTTCTTTAAGCGAACCGGTCTTAAAAAAATATTTATTTTCTTCTTCTTTGTACTCGGGGTGTTTCAGATAATGTTCGTGAGTGATGGTTCCGAAAACAACATAATTTTTAATAAAGTTAGCAAGTTCTCTAATATTTCCAAACCAATCTCTATTATTAATGTGTTCCCATATTTCTTGAGGTAATTCTTTTTTCTCTTTTTGATAAAGGTCGAGGAAGTAATTGACCAAATCATAAAGGTCTTCTTTTCTTTCTCTTAACGGAGGCAATTCAATTATTGTGGTTGCAATTCTGTAATATAAATCTTCTCGCAAAAATCCCTTATTAATTGCTTCGTGGACGTTTCTGTTTGTGGAAGAAATAATTTGAACGTCAACATCCGTCTCTTTTGTTTCGCCTACGCGCATAATTTTTTTTTCTTGAATTGCTCTCAACAATTTTGACTGTAACATTATAGGCATCTCCGTAATTTCATCAAGAAATAAAACACCTCCGTTTGCGGCTTCAAAATAACCCGCACTCCCTTGTCTTGCATCGGTAAAAGCACCTTGCCTGTAACCAAAAAGAGATGCCTCGGCAAGAGATTCGGGTAGGGTGGCACAATTTACGGCAATAAAGGGCTTATCTTTTCTGTCTCCGTTACGATGGATATATTGTGCAATTAATTCTTTTCCGGTTCCGGTTTCACCGACTATTAGTGCATTTAGGGAATATTCCGCAACGGATTTTGCCCGTTTTAATGCTTCTAACAAAGGAGGTGAATTTCCTATAATTACGGCATGGTTTTTTTCAAAATTGTTAAAAACTTGTTCTCTTAATACTTTATTTTCCGTTTGCAACCTTTCTTGAAGTTTGATGTTCTCTTCTTCAATTGTTTTGATGTGCATCAATCTGTTTATTGTGGAACGAAGCTGAAATTCCTCGTAGGGTTTTTTTAAAATATCACTTACTCCTATTCTGGTTGCTCTGATAAAAGCTTCCTCTTCGGAGTATCCTGTAATTAGAATAAACTTTAATAATTTTTTCTTTTTCGTTGTTTTTTCAATTATATCCAGTCCGGTTGTGCCGTGTAATTTCAAATCGAGAATAGCTATATCATATTCGTTTTTAGATAACAACTGCAACGCCTTATCCGAGTTGCTGGTTGCAGTAACATCGTATATATTATCTTTAAGTGAGAGAATAATGTTTTCGAGCGAAAACTCATCGTCATCAATTACAAAAACTCTAATCTTATTTTTTGTTTTAATTTCATCCTTTTTCATTTGGGCTGCTCAAGTATATTGGAATAATCAGTTCAATTTCTGCCCCCTTCTCATAGTTTCGTATGGATATTTTTCCCCCGATTTTATCAAGGATGTTTTTTATTACCCAAAGTCCCAAACCGGTTCCTTTCCCCTGTTCCTTCGAAGTATTAAAAGCTTCGAATGGATTTTTTAATCTTTCTTCATTAAATCCGGTTCCCGTATCACGAATAACAATTTTGCAATTATTATTTTCTGTGCTATTTATCTTAATACTTATCTTTTTTTCCTTCCCCTTTTTTTCAACAATGGAATCACGGGCATTCATAAAAACATTAGTAAAAATTTGATTTAATTCCGTTGAGGAAATGGCTAATTCTTTATTGCAGTCTATTTGTTTTTCAAATTCGATTCCAAGATTGAGGAATTGCTTTCCGGTTAACATCATCCAGTCTTCCAAAACCTCTTTAAAATTGGCTTTTTCTTCAGGGTGTTTATTTCTGGTTCCAAGCAAAAGTTTTTCTATTATTGCTTTTGATCGCTTTCCCGCACGCTCTATCAAATCAACATTTTCATCTATATCGGCATTGGGATATTTTTTTATTCTTTGGGCACTGTTAATAATTGCTCCGAGCGGACTATTTATTTCGTGTGCAATGCTGCTTATAAGAGTTCCGTACACGGCAAGTTTTTCTGTTTCTATTAATTTTTGGGTTGTTTGTTTAAGTTGAACGTGAGCTTTTTCTAATGCTTCTTTTTGGGCTTTAATTTTTTTCCATGAAACTCTCAAAGTGTTTGTCCATAATATGGTTATTACTATTAAAATTAAAAGTAATGCAATAACAACGTTGCGTATAGTGCTTTTGCTTATTTTTTTATACCATTTAACAGGTAAGATGGAATAAATTTTAGATTTTCTATCTCCGGAAAAGTAAATTGAAAGTAAATCCGATTTCGGAAAATAAACGGCAATACCGCGGGATTGAATTTTTGCAAGAAGATTTAATTTTTTATCAAAAGCAAATATCTCTTGATAATAAAGAGGACCTCGTTTAACAAATAAAAAATTGTTTTTAGTAAGAGCAAGAGGAGAATAAATAATGTATTCGGTTCTTGTAGAATCTTTCGGAGTTAGGAGAGAATCGTAATGAACAAAAGAATAATCATTAAAAGAAATATATATGTTGTTGTTTGTAACAATAGAGCGTTTTATTCTTTTTGATAACAACAAAGATTTTTCAGTCTTTCCGTTTTCGGGATTAATAATTTCAATTCTGGATTTTATTTTGCTATATGTGGTTTCGGTAAAAACCAATAATAAAATTTTCTTTTTACCATTTATTCTTATAGTATCAATTTGAGTTTTAATAGAAACGCCTCCCAGTTTTCGTTCCCAAATTGTTTTGCCGCTAAGATCAATAGCTTTAATTAAGGCAAGGGTATCTATTGAGTAATCGTCGGCG
>Ga0256913_10001027_pt1 | contig 14535 bp, 13 predicted proteins | sample Axial_MatmetaG_FD_185970 | JGI IMG/M metagenome (GOLD analysis project Ga0256913, IMG submission 185970) | Deep-sea worm associated microbial mat communities from Axial Seamount, Juan de Fuca Ridge, Pacific Ocean - Axial_Mat | ecosystem: Environmental > Aquatic > Marine > Oceanic > Microbial...
GATATATTTCACAAGAAGCAGCTGACAGTGCTAAAGCTGAAGATGTATTTGCAAAAATTACAAAAAACACAGAAAATATCAAAGCGCCTCACTTTGTTATGTATGTAAGAGATCAATTAGAAGCTGAATATGGTAATGAATACTTAGAAAAAGAAGGTTTAAAAATTATCACAACACTTGATTGGGACAAACAACAGATTGCACAACGACTTGTTCATGACCAAGCATTAAAAAATAAAGAAAAATATAATGCAGAAAACTCAGCACTTGTTGCAATTGACCCTACTAATGGTGATATTTTGACGATGGTTGGCTCTCGTGATTATTTTGATGAGGAAATTGATGGACAAGTAAACGTTGCAGTTCGTGACAGGCAGCCTGGTTCATCATTTAAACCTTATGCATATCTTTATGCATTTACCAAAGGTTATACACCTGAAACTATACTTTTTGATGTAGAAACAAAGTTTAGTGCAGATGGTGCAGATGATTATAAACCACAAAATTATGATGGCACATTTAGAGGGCCACTTAAAATCAAAAAAGCACTTGCAATGTCCTTAAATATTCCTGCTGTAAAAACACTTTATCTAGCTGGACCTGAAAATGTAATTGTGTTTGCAAAAAACTTAGGAATTACCAGTCTAAATGATCCAAAACGATATGGACTTTCTCTAGTGCTGGGTGGTGGTGAAGTAAAATTATTAGATCACACAGCTGCATTCTCTGTTTTTGCTAATAATGGAATTAAGCATGAAAAAAGAAGTATACTTAAAATTGAAGATAAAAATGGTGAGATAATTGAAGAAGCAAAAAATGGTGAGGGTGAACGTATTGTAGAAGAAAAATACATAGGTATGCTTTCTCATATATTATCCACTAATAAATACAGAGTTGATACATTTGGAACCAATAATCCACTTCGATTTGATAATAGACCTGTAGCAGCTAAAACAGGAACAACAAATGAAAATCGAGATGCTTGGACAGTTGGCTATACTCCAGATGTTGCTGTTGGTGTATGGAGTGGAAATAATGATAATTCCTCAATGAATAGCAGAGGTGTTGGAGCAAACGCTTCTGCTCCTATATTTCGTGATTTTATAAATGAAGCATATCCTGAGCCATCTGGTAAAAAATTTCCAAAATACGATGCAAAAGAGAATAAAACCGATAAGGATATTCTTGATGGAAAATTACCTGACATGAAAAAAATAGAAGTATGTGAAATACCTGGTAAAGATGATAAATATTGTAAGGCAAATAAATATTGTCCTGATAGTAAACGTAAAAAACGCGTATTTGCTGATGTGCACAACATTCTTTACTATGTAAATAAAGATGATCCTCAAGGAGAAGAACCTGAAAATCCGAAAGATGATCCTCAATACAAAAATTGGGAAAAGGGTGTAAAAAAATATTATGAAAAAGAAAACGATAAGATGATTTTTGATGATAAACCTGATGATTGTAAAAAAGAAGATTTTGAAAAATATGATGCCAAAGTCTCATTATCAATACCTGAATCTGTTGATACAAACACTTTAAAAATCAAGGTATCTGTTGATACTGAATTTGATATCAAAGAAATTGAATATATCGTAAATGATAAATCTCTATCAAAAACAAAAGACACCTCTTATGAATATAAGATTCCTGAAGATCAAAATAATTCTAAAATAAAGGTTAAAGTAAAGTTAACAGACGATGGTGATAATGTTGCAACTGCACAAAAGGAAGTTAAAGTTGCTTATTAATTTTTTGCTACGTAGCATGTTACGTAGCATGTTACGTAACAAACCAAAAAACAGGTTCGTCAAAACCTGTTTTTTATATAAATCTAAATAGGCTATGTTGCAATTTTAATATTTTTCACAACTTTACTACCAATTTTTTCATTTAAAACTCGCACAAATAAACTACGATTTGTCCACAACTCTTGTGCCCATATAGAATTTTGAATTGTAACAAAAATAACACCATTTTTGTAGAATTTTGGTACAATATTTTTTTCACCCTGCCTACCATATTCTTCACGTACAGCACGAGAAAATAAATGCATAATTGTTTGATCATCTATGTCTGTCGTCTGTTTATTTTGTCTTTGTTGTTGCTGTTTTTTCTTTTTATATATTAAATATGAGCTGATATCTTTCATAATCTATGCACTTTTAACTGGCATAACAATATATGTATATTTTGTATCCATTTCTCCTTCGACAACTCCTCTAAATACAACTGGAGCTGCATTGCCATTTATTGCAATATTTACATTTTCTGCATCAATTTTACCCACACCATCAATTACAAAGCGTGGATTTAATACAATATTTTGAGCATCTCCTGTTAATTTAACATCTAATTCTGTTGTGTTTTCTCCAAGCTCTTGTTGTTTGGTTGTTATATGTAATTTATTATCTTTGATATCAAAATGTATTTCTCCACTTTCCCGACCTGTAAAAACTGTTGTAACCTTCATTGCTTCCATAAGAGCGTCTTTTTTAATTACAACATTTGTAATTGCTTCTGTTGGAATAATTTGTTTATAATCCGGATACACACCATCAATCAATCTGGCTGTTATATACAAATCTCCACACACAAAAAATAAATGATTTTCTTCAATACTACATTCTACCATTTCATGTTCATCTGAAAGTTTATTAATATACGCACATAATTGTTGAGGTAATATAATTTGTTTATTGTTGTCAGAAATTGAATTATGTGCACCAGCATTCATTACCAATTCACCAATAGGAACACACATTTCACCCAAACGAAAACTATCTGTGGCAACACTGCAAACGCTATCATCACTAAATGACATCAATACACCAGTTAGTTCTACACGTGTCTGTGTTTTTGAAGTAAAATTTAAAACTTTTGAAATACTATCTTTAAACTGATTGAGCGATAATTCCATCATTTCTTGTTCTGCACTTTGTGGAATAATAGGAAAATCATCCACATTATAACCATTAATTTTTGCTTTATGCGCGCCACTTTTAAGTGTTAAAATTTGTCCATCCACACTTAACTCAATATGATCATTACCTCTAAGAGCTGTTAAAAAGCTTCCCAATAAACTTGCTGAAACTACAATTTTACCAGGCTCATCAATTTTGGCTTGAATCTTTTTGACAATTCCAATTTCTAAATTTGTTGCAGACAAGCACAATTGTCCACCATCTGTTTCAATTAAGATGTTATTTAAAATAGATAATGTCGCACTTTTACTTGTTGCAAATTCTGTAGCATTCAATGCGCTTCTTAAATTTTCATATGTACATACAGCTTTCATAATATTTTTTTATATAAATTACCTTACTTATCCCCCTGATTATATTTAATTACTTATGCAGAATATAATTTCTCACGTAAAAAACTCACTTCTTCCTTCAATCGCTCATTAGTCTCCAATTCCTTATTAATTTTTTCATATGCATGTAGTGCAGTTGTATGATCACGACCGCTAAAATATTTTCCAATTCCAGGATATGACATATTCATATCCTTTCTCAACAAATACATAGCAATTTGCCTTGGATATACAATTTCTTTTTTGCGTCCTTTTTTAATTAAATCTTCCTGTTCAACTTCATAAAATTCAGCTATTACTTCTAATACATTTTTATTTTGTACACATGGTTTTTTATTGCTCTTAATAATCTCTCCAAGAGCTTGTTCTACCATTTGTTGTGTTGGCTCTTTGTCATTTAACTGACAAATTGCTATCACACGATTCAATGCACCTTCAAGCTCTCTAATATTATTTTTAATATTTTCAGCCATAAATCTCAAAACATCATCACTAAGATAAAATCCTCGCTCCATTGCCTTTATACGCAAAATGGCAATACGAGTTTCCAAGTCAGGCTGACTTACATCTACTATCATACCACCTTCAAATCGTGAACGAAGTCGCTCCTCTAAAGTACTAATTGATTTTGGTGGTCTATCACTCGAAATAACAATTTGCTTGTTTAAATTGTATAAAGAATTAAAAATATGAAAAAATTCCTGTTGAGTTTTTTCTTTACCTGCTAAAAATTGAACATCATCAATAATTAATAAATCAATTTTTTGATATTCTTCTTTAAATTTATCTGCTTTATTGCTTCTAATAGAATTTATCAATTCAGCTGTAAATCGCTCTGATGTCGTATATACAATTTTTTTTGCTCCATCGGCAGAGCGTACATGATTACCAATTGATTGTAAAAGATGTGTTTTACCCAAACCTACTTTACCATATATAAAAAGTGGATTATATATTTTACCTAAATTTTCACAAACAGCATGACAAGCAGCTTTTGCTAATTCATTATGTTCTCCTACTATAAAATTATCAAATGTATATCTAGAATTTAAACTAATATTATTATTTGCTATATAAGGCACATTTGTGGGATTGTATTTTGGTCGTGAGTTTTGTTGTATTACTTGTTTGTTAGGTGTTGGTTGTTGTACTGTTTTTTGTGTTTGTTGCATTGATTCATCTTGTTTTTTTTGATTTGTGTTAGTTGTACTAGATTGCACATCTTGTGGATTATACACAGAACAACTCATACTCTGCACTTCTGGAAGTTCTTTGCGCAATGCTTGTAAAATATAAGATTGATACTTATTTTCAAGCCATTCTTTTGCAAAACCATTTGGCACACCCACAACGACATGATTATTTTCGATTGAAAGAATCGTTGTATTTTTAAACCAAGTACTAAAATTTGCTTTTGATATTGACAGTTCGATGTTCCCCAAAACTGACCGCCATATTTCTGTATTATTCATCACTTTAGAAATTCATTAAATTATATTTAATCCATCTAACAAATTTACCCCCGCATATCAATTAGATTTATTTTATTTCACTATATATACACATGTTATTTTAGTTATCCACATAATATACATAAATTATTTATTCTCTTTTTAAACTTTACATTAAATCTTATAAAAAATTATAACATTATTATCAAAATATACAAAATAGTACAAGTTATCCACAGTTTGTGAACAACTTGTGGATAACTATACATAATTCTCTTTATGTTTACATGTCATTTGCAATACAATGATTGACTTCTTTTTATTGTTGTGCTAGTATTATGGAGATATTTAATTTAATTTTTTCGGCTATGAAACGAACATATCAACCAAAAAAAGGGAAGCGCAAACGTGTACATGGTTTTCTTAAAAGAATGCAAACACGTGCTGGACGCTCTGTATTAAAAAGACGCCGACAAAAAGGGCGTTCTCGTCTTGCTGTGTAATTTTTTTTAAGCACTTAATACAATAATTATAGTATTTTCATGCTAAAAACCAAACAGCGACTACGACACGATCGGGATTTTATACAGGTATTCAAAAAAGGCAAGCGTCACTCTTTGGGTGGCGTATTGTTGTATTACAAAACAAATAATCTACATAATACTCGCATCGGATTTGTTGTAAGTAAAAAATATTCACCTCTTGCGGTAAAACGCAACAGGCAACGACGCATCCTGCAACACGCTCTTGAAAAGCTTTATCCCAAAATAATACCAGGACATGATATAATTATATCCTATACAAATCGTGATAAAGTGTTACCATATAGAGATGCTGTTAGCATACTAGAAACAATATTACACAAAATAAAACTCATTTAAATCTAATTATATTAAACTTATTTTTATGGAGATGCTCTTTACATTATTTTATCAACCGATGTATAACGTCCTTTTTGGACTATATAATATTTTTGGCGATTTTGGTATTGCAATTATTGTAATGACACTTGTTATTAAAGCTGCACTTATTCCACTTTCTCGCAAACAAATTGAATCTCAAAAAGAGATGGCTGAACTACAACCAAAAATTAAGGAATTGCAAAAAAAATACAAAGATGATAAAGAACAATTATCAAAAGAAACTATGGCTCTGTATAAAGAGCATAAAGTTAACCCAGCAGCAGGTTGTCTACCACTTATTATACAAATGGTTGTATTTATTACAATGTACCGTGTTATTAGTCATCTCGCTGTTGATGGAGCCTTGGACGCTCACAATGAATATCTCTACGGATTTATATCTGCACCAGAAACACTAAATGCATATTTTTTGGGAATAATGAATCTCACAATTCCAAGTATTCCTTTGGCAGTAATTACAGCAGCTGCTCAATTTTATCAATTAAAAATGATGCAGGCTAAAAATAAAAAGGTCAACAAGGAAATAGCTGTTGCAAAAAAAGATGATAAATCTCCTGACTTTGCAACCATAATGCAAAAACAAATGTTATTTATTGTGCCAATCATGACATTATTTATTGGTATTAAATTTCCATCTGGATTAGCTCTTTATTGGTTAACATCTACATTATTTATGATTGGACAACAATGGTTTATTATGCACAAAGAAAAGAGAGCTGAACAAAAAGAAATTACTGAATAATAATTATAATGCATTAAAATATTATGAATACTGCACATGAAACAATTGAAAAAAGTGTTGAACAAATCCTTCAATTAATGGATTTTGATGCTGTTTGTTCTATAAAAGAACAACTCGATACACAAACAAATAAAGCTGTTTTTATTTGTTCTATCACAACTAAAACTGATTCACGTTTTCTCATTGGTCAACATGGTTCAAATCTTTATGCTCTTGAACACATATTACGTTCCATACTCTATAAAAATGGATATACAGACCGTGTAAACATAGATATTAATGGTTACAAAGCAGACAAAGACCGCGTTGTAAAAAATATTGCAAAAGATGCTGCAAATCAAGCTGCTCAAGAAAAAAAACCTATTATTTTACGTCCTATGAATGCTTATGAACGACGTATCGTACATATGACAGTTGCTAATGATGATCGTGTTGAAACGGAAAGTGTGGGTGAAGGCGAAGACAGAAAAGTTATAATCAAACCTCAAAGCATCATGGGTTCATTATGATTGCACAAAAAATTACGTACAATATTATAGTAAATGGAATAGCCAAGGTATTTTCGATTGCTTTGGCTCTTTTTGGAATTGGAATGCTTACACGCTATCTTGGAACCGATGGTTTTGGTAAGTATGCTACAATGCTTGCTTTTTTTGCATTCTTTTCTGCCATTGGTGATTTTGGATTATACTCCATTGCTACACGTGAAATATCACGCAAAAATGCTAATGAACAATGGATTTTGAGTAGAATTTTTACATTAAGACTTATTATTTCTTGTACAATTTTTATATCTGCATTTCTTTTTGTTTGGTTTTTGCCATATGAAAATGATGTTAAGGTTAGTATTTTAATTGCTGCTGCTGCGTTTATTTTTTCTTCTAGTTATGGATTATTAAATGGTTTATTTCAAAAACATATTGCAATTGATAAAATTGCTATTGTAGAATTATCTGGAAAAGTAATCCAAATTGCCATCATCATTACTGTTATAAAATTAAATTTAGGATTTATTACTGTTGCGATTGCATTATTTGCTTCTATGCTATGGAATTTTATATTTATATTTATATTATCACGCAAATTTACAAAAATTTCTTTAAAATTAGACAAAATATATTGGAGATCTTTTCTCAAAGAATCTGCACCAATGGGAATTAGTGCTTTTGTTACATTTCTTTATTTCAAAGTTGATACCATCTTACTATCATTCTTTACAACCTCTAGTGATGTGGGGATCTATGGAGCTGCATACAAAATAATTGAGACTCTTGTATTTTTTCCTGCAATGGTTATAGGTCTCATGTTTCCATTATTTTCTCGATATATATTCACAGATAAGAAAATTTTCATTAAGCTATCAAATATTATTTTGAAAATATTTACACTCATTGTTATTCCTCTTGTAATTATTGTATTATTTTTAGCTCCTGATATCATAAATATTGTGGGAGGATCTGCATTTAGTGATGCTTCAGGTGTTTTGCAAATTCTAGTATTTGCACTTGCATTTATTTTCTTTGGTCATTTATTTACAAATATACTCATCGCTGGTTCACATCAAAAAAAATTAATGTTTGCCCTTATTATTGCAGCCATTATAAATATAACTGCCAATTTAATTTTAATACCACACTATTCTTACATGGGTGCAGCTGCAGTATCTGTAGGAACAGAATTATTTGTTGTTCTCATAACACTCTTCATGTCACTAAAATATACACCTTATAAAATTACTTCTATTAAACTTCCTTTTATTATTTTATCTGGTATTTCTATGATTATTTTGTATTTTACACTACCTTTTGCGCCATTTGTTACAACTGGTATTGCAACAATTACATATTTTGCTCTTCTCCTTGTCTTTCGCGTTATCACACGAGATGATATAATACAAATATTACCTAAAAGAACTTAAAAAAATATGCCATATACTAAAAAACATTATTTTATCATTATTAATTACAATAGTGGTGACTACATTATCGATTGTATAGACAGTATTATGCAATCACAAAATATTAGACCTTATATTATCGTAGTTGATAATGCCTCAAGAGATAATTCTTTGGAGTCCTGTAAATTACAATTTCCAAATTTAACTTATATTTATAATTCTCATAATATTGGATTTGCTGCTGGAGCAAATATTGGAGCTAGACTTGCATTAGAAAAAGGTGCTTCAACGGTTACGTTTTGTAATCCTGACGCTGTATTAGAAAAAACTTGTGCTAATCTACTAATTTCTACAATAACCTCTCGCAATATTGATATACTTTCACCTGTTATCTACAAAGAAAATACTGATGATATTTGGTTTTCTGGTGGACATATTTCTTTCTCAAAAATGAAAACAACACATACAAACCCACTACCAACAACTGACTTAATTACAGATATTGATTATATTACAGGGTGTGTTATGACAGTTTCTGCAGATGTGTTCAATAAAATTGGACTTTTTGATGAAAACTTTTTTCTCTATTATGAAGATGCTGATTTTTCTCTTAGAGCAAAAAAGGCGAATCTTAAATTAGGTGTACTCCCTCAAGCTCACGCATATCACACCGAGATAAGTGAACAAAACAAAGATCAAAAAACCTACTTTTTAGTATTATCTGGACTTATATTTTTCAACAAACATACTTCTGGATTCAAAAAATTATGGTTTAAAGTTCATACAACTTTACGAAAAATAAAAAATTATTTTGATTGCAAAAAGAACAAACCACTTGCACATTCTGTTCGTAAAGCCTATCAAGATTATGCCTCAAAAAAATAATACAATATCTTTTATTATAGTTAATTATAAAAGTGAGCAAGAGCTTAAACGATGTTTAAAAGATTTATCTAAAATTAATAATGCCAACTTGTTTGAAGTTATTATAATTAACAATGATACAAAATCCTTATCATTATCTGATAACACATTTAATAAACAGATTGTTCACGAAGTAAATCAAAATATTGGTTATGGACGCGCAAGTAATATCGGGCTTTCACTTGCTACACATGATTTTGTGTTTTTTTTGAATCCTGATACGCATTCTTTTTGTAATGATTTTTGTGAAATTACAAAATACATCCAAAACAAAAAAATAATAGCTGCACCACAAATTCGTACTCAATCAAATGATATTGAGCCATGGTCTGTTGGTGAAGACATAAAATTAACTCAGATATTTAAAAACCATTGTGGGCTCAATAAAAAATTATGGCTTAATAAAAAAAATACAGAGGTTGACTGGGTTAGTGGAGCTGCTATGGTTGCGCCACGCAACTTTTTACAAGAACTTGGTGGATTTGATGAAGATTTTTTTCTGTATTATGAAGATGTTGATTTATGTAAACGTGCAAAAAATGCTGGTGGACAAATACATTACATACCACAATATTATCTGACACATATAAATGGCGTCAGTAGTAAAACAAATACTAAAAAACAAAAACAACGTTATTACAAATCTCAAGATTTATTTTTTCAAAAACACTGCAATTCATTGCAAAAAAATGTTTTACGTATTTGTCACTTATTTAGCACCAAATGAATTTAATTTTATATACTACATTATTTTTATATTTTTTTCTCCCTTTTCAATTTGCACTTAATCCTGTAGAAGGTTTTGATGTGGCAATTATTAGAATTATTATAATATTTATCGTATTTCTATATCTAACAATTGCACTTTGGAAACGTACATTATTTATACCAAAAGGCTGGATTGCTAGTTTTTTGCTAGCATTTTTAATGTGGATTATTTTTTCACTTTTTTATACACCAAATCTCCCTTGGACAGCTCGAAAAATATTTTTTTTATTATCGATATCCCCTATTGTCCTTGTGCTTGTATCCTTATTTAAAAACAATCCTTCCACAAAAATCAAACTTATAAAAGCCACTGTCATTGGCGCATTTGCAATTACTATAATTGGTATTGTGCAATTTACTTTGCAATTTATATTTTCACTTAACACAATATTAGATCTTTGGTCCTCTTTTATTCCATTTTTCCTAGGTGGTACTTTTTCTGAAGCTGTTATAGCACACAATAGCTGGCTTGTGCATGTTGGAACAATAGATTTAATGCGTGCAATTGCTTTTTTTCCAGATCCTCATATATTTTCTTTTTATTTAGGACTCATCATACCGCTTGCTCTTGCACTTTATTTTATATCTAAAAATAAATTTTGGATTATTTGTTTTGTTGTGCTCTTACTAGGAGATTTACTCACTTTTTCTAGAGGTGGTTATATTGGCATCTTTAGTGGGTTTGCCATTGGATTTATTCTTCTGTGGCCTCAAATTCACACAAAAATCAGACATTTTGTAGTATTATTGCTTTTGTCTTTCGTTTTTATATTATTAATTCCAAATAATCCAATCACAAACCGATTTTCTTCTTCATTTGATCACACGGATACATCTAATACGCATCGTATTGAGCTGTGGAGTGCTGCAATTGAACAAATAAAGGAAAGTCCTTTAATAGGAACAGGACTCGGTGGCTACGCGTATATCGTTAATCCTCGTGCTAATTACCGCACACCCTTTTATGTTCACAATCTCGCACTTGATATCACTGTTGAACTTGGTATTATTGGATTAGTACTATTTTTTGGTATTTTTATCAGTCTTTTATTAACTTTTTATAAAAATCGTACAGATTTTATAGCACTATTTAGTATTATTAGCATTAGCATATTTTTAATACATTCTATTTTTGATACACCTTTATTTTCTGTACATATTTTTCCACTTTTATTACTTTTTATAGCATTAGGCATTTCGTATGAAAATAACCAATAGCTTAAATTACAAAATATTATTTACAAATATTTTAATATTTGTAAATATTTTATTTATTCCTATTTATTTTATACGTATACCTATATTATCTACGACTCTTAGCCTACTTTCTTGTTTTTTAATTCTCTCCTCATTTTGTTTATTCATACTACATCATAAAAATATTTATTCTATCTTCAAAAAAGAAAAAGTATTATGGTATTTTTCCTTATTATTTATATTATCCTTTATTCCCATACTTTTTACATATCCAACCATACATGGACTCGGAGTATTTATTGAATGGATTTTATTTCCTGCCTTATTTGGTTTTTTATTATATATACACATATCAAAAAACTCTTCTGTATTTTTTTGGATAAATTATGCACTTCTAACTATTTTATTTCTGGTAAGTACCATTTCTATCATATATTTATTTCAAAATATCCTAACTTTTGATAATAGACTTCAATCATTTTTTCTATCCCCAAACCACTTGGCAATGTTCACAACGCCCCTTATTTTTATTGTCAGCACACAATTATTTATTTCAAAAAAATTTAGTATAAAAATTTTTACTATTATAACAATATTATTTGCACTTATTACACTTTATTCTACAGAATCTTTTAGCAGTATTCTTGCACTACTACTTTCAATGTTATTTATTATATTTATATATATCAAGAAAAAATGGATATTAGTATTTTTTCTTATTCTCACTAGTATATTATTATTTGTTATAAGTTATCAAAAAATCATACACAGTAATACTGAATGGCATCGAAATTCTTTATCATCACGTATTATGATATGGGATAGTGCTACATTTTATATTCAAAATAATATTTTATTTACCAATACTAGTATAGACAACTTTCAACAAATATATTTAGAAGCACAACCATATTTTACGCCTTATTTGGAGTGGTCAGCACCTACTCCTCATAACTTATTACTAACACTATGGGTTTCTGGTGGTTTTTTTAGTGTACTGTTTTTTTGTTTAATTTGTGCAAGATGGTTATTTATTAGCCTTACCACATATTACAAAACAAAAAATGCAGCAATTTTACTCTTTGTTGCTGCACTTTTGACCATTTTAATTAATAGTATTTTTGATACACCAGTTTGGAAAAATGATTTATCAGTAATTTTTTGGCTTATTATTGTATTGCAAAATTATTTTAAATTAAATAAAATATAATATATTTTATTTAATCTTATGACTTAGGATCATCATCCTCAACTGGTGTGGGATTTTCTGGTGGCGTATTTTTTTCTCCATAAACAACAACCTTAGAAGATGTTGGTGCAAATGTAAGTGGCAACCAACTCGTTCCTTTTGTTTGATAACCTTCTTGTACAATTTGGACTGTCTGACCTGCCAGTTTATGACCTTCTGGATATGTATAAGTTGTTGTTTTTCGTAAATGATTTGTAAATGTTGTTCCTCCTGGCAGTTTTTCTATTTTTGTCTCACCTACTTTATATGCTTCAGCTTGTACACCATTTACTAAATTTGAATCAAAAAAAGTACCACTATCGTCTGCTAAATCAACCACATTTGTCCCTTCTCCTTCTGTATGTATTATTTGTTTTTCACAACCGCCATTAGCACACCTTTCACCACCAACATCTATAACAGCCTGTTTTGTAATTTCTGGCATTCCCGTTACATCAACACCTTCCTTAGTGGTTACACCTGCATTTTTCAAATCTGTTTTTATTTCTTCCTTTGTCTTGGTTGTATATTTTGTTTTTTCTTTAGCTTCATCTCCTTTGTAACAATTTCCACCATTTTTTTTGCACGTCTCAAATTCTTTTTTTGTTATTCGTGTAAGTTTTCCATTTTCTAATTTGTAATAACCATCATCATCAATAAATTTATTACTAGTTGTGCAAGAAGTGGCTTTTTTTTCACAAATAGCTTTTGTTGCATAGCAAACCTGTTTTCCTTCAAATAAACCACAACTTGTACCAGAATTATTAGAAATTGTACTACGATTTACAGTGTTATTAATATCTACTCGCATATTTTCAAAATTCATACTAATTGACACCAAATCCGGATTAATCGTATGTAAAATCAAATAAATAGTAAACACAACAACGAGTCCTAATAATGCATCTATAATTATTCGTTTTGCTGTACCAGCTTGAGCTTGATTTCCTGCTGATACCATATACATAAAACCACCAATTGTAATCATAAGTAATGCAGAAAATACTACAGCTGCTACAGCAAAATTATATATTCCATTTATGTAATCACTCATTGATGGAGAACTTCCTTTTGCGCCTACTCCTGGCATAGCTTCTAATGTTTTATATTCTGCTAATGCTACACTCTGATGTGTAAATACATTAAAAATAATGAATGTTATTGCTAGAATTATTGTAAACCTTTTTTTATTCATATTTATATTTTGTTTTTATTGTTTTTATTGTACCACAAAAAAACAAATATGTATTATTCCTTTACTTCCAAACCAATAATAAATGAGGTTGCAAAAAGCATTATTCCCATTAAAAGTGTCATCTTTAGTATAAATATCAGATATTCTGGTGCATTATGTGTTGTTGTTGCAAAAAAGCCTTTTATACCTGAGGTTTGTGTTGATTTTTCATTTACTACATCTATTTGTACAGTATTTGTGACAGTTTTTGGTTCTGTTTGTTTTTGAGTGATATTTAATGCATCTCTCAAAGCTCTTCTTTCTGATTTTGGATGTGAATATTTTACTGTCGTAGTTAATTGTATTTTTGTTTCTCCATTATTATCATAACAATCTATTAAATGTCCATCATTTTCTTGTTTTTGTCGTTCTAATTCTGCAGTACAAGCTTCTGATGTTGTCAAAGTATTTACATTAGTTTCATCTCCATGCGGAAAAGTTGTCGTAAATTTTATAGTTGATAAATCTTCTGACTCATCTCCCTGTAAACCTGAAAAATCTCTACACTCTTTCATAAATTCTGTAATATCTTTGTTATTACATTCTATTTTCCAATCATAATCCAAATATACATTATCTACTGGTAGTCGATTTAAAAAGCTTGGTGTTAATTGTGCATCTAAGGTTATTTCATTATCTTTTAGGGTTTCTAGGGTTGTGGTTGAATAATCAATAGTTTTACCATCATCTTCAAAACTTTTACGAGTTCCTATTTTTTTCCACCATACAAGCTCTGTTATCTTACCAGTTTCATCTATGGCAGGCGTAATTTGTACGTTTAAATCTACAATATCAAATTCACGTGTTATTGCATATGATTCATTTATATTTGGATGCACATCACTAACT
>Ga0256913_10001028_pt1 | contig 14527 bp, 7 predicted proteins | sample Axial_MatmetaG_FD_185970 | JGI IMG/M metagenome (GOLD analysis project Ga0256913, IMG submission 185970) | Deep-sea worm associated microbial mat communities from Axial Seamount, Juan de Fuca Ridge, Pacific Ocean - Axial_Mat | ecosystem: Environmental > Aquatic > Marine > Oceanic > Microbial...
TTACTGTAGAGAAACTTGTTCCTGCAAAAAAATAATAACTGTTGAATGGAGCTTACAGAGATACTCGACAGACTGGAAGGGCTTTTGACCGTTGAAAGTGACAGGCTTAAAAACGATAAAGAAGATATCGGTTATGCCGGTTTCGTTAAAGAGGCTCTGATATTGGTTTTTCAGTTACTGATTGCACTACTTAAGACCCCTTTTAGGTTTGTTGCCGGATATGTAAAAAATGAGGTGTTTTATGCCGTAAAAAGGGATTCGCGCCTGATGGCCGTTATTGCAGTCATGCTTTTGGTGTTGTTGGTATTTTTTGTTGTCTTTTGGATGTCCTTATCGGTAGCTGCAGGTGTCTATTTTTATGAAAAGGGAAATACGTTGTTCGTGTCGGTTTTATATTCTTTGGTATTTCAGTTTATTAGTTCAATAATTACGGCTTTGATCGCATATTTTTCTTTTCGCAAATTAAAGTCATTCAAGGTCTATAAGTCAATACTGCGCAAAAATTAAACGGCTTTATCGATTTAACATTAAGATAACATTTGTTAAATGTTATATGTCTAAAATAACTTTACCTTTGCAACGTCAAACAGTAATAAAGATATGTTTTTGATTATTGGATAGACAGAAGTGCTTTTTCGGTGCTTTTTTGACCATTATTGTTTGGCGCATTTTAGAACAAAAGTGCTCTTTTAGATCGTTCAGGGTGAAAAGATGAGTGAATTCAGGACAGTGATTAAATTACAGGAATCGGATATTAAAATATCGTATGATTCAACATTACTGTTTATTGGTTCTTGTTTTTCCGATAATATCGGAAGCAAATTCAAAGAAAGACGGTTTGAGGCAGGAATAAATCCTTTCGGTGTTTTGTACAATCCCGAATCGGTAAAGCGGGGGCTTGAGATATTGTTAGAGAAGAGTATCTTTGATGAGGACCTGCTTTTTGAACACAGAGGCCTTTGGAACAGTTTTTATCACCACGGCAGGTTTTCGGGAGTTGATAAAAGAACTGTTCTGAAAAATATAAACAGGGACATAATCAGAGGGCATGAATTGTTGAAAAATGCCGGTTTCTTGTTTGTTACTTTTGGTACTTCATGGGTGTACCGGAATGTAGATGACGGAATGGTGGTGGCAAATTGCCATAAGCTGCCGGCCTCAAGGTTTAATCGTTTCAGACTTGGTGTTGATGATATTGTTGACGGGTATGATGAGTTGATAGCAAGAATGAAAGAGTTTAACCGCGATCTTAAGATAATTTTTACTGTCAGCCCCGTCCGGCATCTGAAAGACGGTGCTCATGGCAATCAACTCAGTAAAGCAACATTGCTTCTCGCGGTTGACAAGCTGACAGAAAAACATGAAAATGTTTTTTATTTTCCTGCTTACGAGCTGGTGATGGATGATCTGAGAGATTACCGCTTTTATGACGATGACATGGTTCATCCTTCAGCACAGGCTGTGGATTACATATGGGAGAATATCTCGGATGTTTATTTTGATAAGAAGGCAAAGGTTTTTGTTAAAGAGATGGACAAAATAATAAAAGCCAGAGAGCACAGGCCTTTTAATGAAAAGAGTAAGGAGTATCAGATGTTTGTTTCCGGTTTATTACGGCGCCTGGATGAAATAAAAAAGCAATTCACACTTGCCGGTCTGGAAGAGGATATTGAGATATTCAAACGAAAATTGGCTGAATTTTAATGATAATTAGTTATTTATTATTAAATTGGTCAAATTTCAAAAAATTAGTGAAAATCAGTATCCGTTTTTTGGATATGCCTTTAAAATAGTTTTTTTAATAAAAAAAATATAACTTGTTGGTAAATTATTAGTCTTATGGATAATTACATACATTTGGACAAATCGAAACTGGTCAACCTGGAATATACATTGTTCAGGGAGATCTTGAGAACAAACAGGGCAGGAGCCTATTCGAGCAGTTCAATAATAGGGTGTAACACAAGAAAGTATCATGGACTTCTTGTTACTCCGTTAAAGGAGTTCGACTACAAGAGATTTGTGTTTTTATCATCTCTTGACATCTCTATTGTTCAGCACGAAAAGGTTTTCAACCTTGGTATTCACAAGTACGACGGAAGTCATTATGACCCCAAAGGTCATAAGTATATCCGTGATTTCATTATGGATCCTACACCTAAACTTGTTTACAGAGTCGGAGGTGTTGTTCTTTCAGTAGAAAAACTTCTTGTAGAAAAAGAAGATCAGGTTCTTGTCAAGATAACACTTGAAGAAGCCCATTCGCCTACAACCTTGAGATTGAAGCCGTTTCTGGCTTTCCGCAGCGTAAGGGAACTTACAAAAGAGAACCTCGATGCAAACACAAAATACAAGGAGGTGAAGAACGGGATCAGTATCAAACTATACGAAACGCTTCCTGCTCTTAACATGCAGTTAAGTAAAAAAAGCGATTTCGTTCCTATGCCTGACTGGTATCGCGGTATTGAATATATCAAAGAACAAAATCGCGGTAATGACTATAAGGAAGACCTCTATGTTCCCGGATATTTCGAACTTCCAATTAAAAAAGGAGAAAGCATAATCTTTTCGGGTTCGTTGAAAGAGGCCGGCCCTACAACATTCAAAACAAAGTTTAAGAAAGAGGAAGATAAGCGTATTCCCCGTAACACACTTTACAATACCCTGGTTAATTCTGCAATGCAGTTTATGGTGAAAAGCGAGAATAAAACGTCGCTGCTTGCCGGATACCACTGGTACGGTCAAAGTATGAGAGGCGGACTGATGTCGCTTCCTTGGGGTACTGAAGCTTTTGGTGATAAAAAGGTCGTTGCTGAGATACTTGCCGATCTTACAAAAAGAATAACTGACAGAGTGCTGGACAATGAGGAGGTATATAATCCTGCAACTATCAAGAGCATTGATATCCCGTTGTGGTTGTTCTGGACGATTCAGCAGTTAGAAGGTAAAACATCGGCAAAAACACTCTGGAAAAAGTATAAAAAGATATTTACCGGTATACTGAATGTTTATGTAAATGCAAACCGTGACCATATCAAGGTTCTTGATAACGGATTGATTTACGGTAAAGTTGACGGAAGGGCTTTGACCTGGATGAAGCTTTATTCAAACGGTAAACCTGTAACACAGAGGCCGGGAACAGCTGTTGAGATCAATGCTCTTTGGTATAATGCCCTCAGGTATTCTCTTGAATTGGCAGAAAAGAGTGCTGATGAAAAGTTTGTTGAAGAGTTTGCCCCGCTGGCAGAAAAAGTGGAAGCGGCAATGCGCGACAATTTCCTTGGAAACCCCAAAGGCGGATTGATCGACTGCAGGGATCATGACAATATCGATTACTCGGTAAGGCCTAATCAATTGGTAGCAATTGCCATGCCTTACACTCCTTTTACTAAAGACGAGCAGAAAAGTGTGCTTGATATTGTTAAGAAAGTGCTTCTTACACCAAGGGGGATAAGGACATTATCACCTGATGATCCTGAATACCTCGGAGTAATACAGGGAGATATTAACAAGCGTAACCTTGCAATGCATAAAGGAGGCGTTTATCCCGGTTTTGTAGGTTTCTTCGCCGAGAAGTATCTTGAGATACACAGAAGAGGAGGTCTGCCATTCATCAAAAATATGGTAGAGGGATTTGAACAGGAGATGACCGAGCATTGCCTTGGTACTATCTCAGAATGCTACGACGGAGATCCTCCGCATAAAGGAAAAGGTGCTGTCTCACTGTTGTGGAATGTTACCGGAGTTTTAAAAATGTTGAGTTTAATTGAGCAATACTCAGAATAAACAGAATAAACACATGAGAGTATTAATGTTTGGGTGGGAATTCCCGCCCCATATAGCAGGAGGTCTTGGAACTGCTTGTTATGGTCTGACGAAAGGGATGTCGCACCTTGCTGACCTGGATGTATTATTTGTTGTGCCAAAAGCATACGGCGACGAAGACCAGTCGGTTATCCGTCTTGTTGGAGCCAATAATGTTAAGGTGACAGAACGTAAACTGAACCTGTCTCACTTTAAGAAGCAGCTTGACTACATTGAGGTAGACTCAAAATTGGTTCCTTATGTTGATCCTGATGAATTCTGGAAGCTGACCAAATATGAGGTTAGCGGCATCAAGAAGTTTGTTCAGGTAAATGAGAACGGACGCATTGAGTTTACAGGACAGTATGGTGCCGATCTTTTGAAAGAGATTTATAACTATGCTATTGTGGCCAATGTGATAGCTCAGGATCATGAGTTCGACGTGATACATGCCCACGACTGGCTGGCATATCCTGCCGGTATTGCAGCTAAAGAGGCATCGGGTAAACCTTTGGTGATACATGTGCATGCCACCGACTTCGACCGGAGCGGCGGAAGCGTAAACCCAACGGTTTTTGATATCGAGCGTAAAGGTATGCTTGCTGCCGATAAGATCATCACGGTTAGTAACCTTACCCGCGATACGGTAATTCACAAATACGGTATTCCTGCCGAAAAAGTTGTTACCGTTTACAATGCCGTTGACCCGCTTGCCGAAGACAAAAAGAATGTTTTCAAAAAAGGAGTGGACGAGAAAATTGTTACTTTCCTCGGTCGTATCACACATCAGAAAGGACCGGAGTATTTCATCGAAGCAGCATATCAGGTGTTGCAGAAAATGGATAACGTAAGGTTCGTGATGGCCGGAAGCGGTGATATGATGGAGAAAATGATCCGTCGTGCAGCCCAACTGAAGATCACTGACAAGTTTCACTTCACAGGGTTCCTTCGCGGGGCCGAGGTGTTCTCAATGCTCAGCCTGAGTGACCTGTACATAATGCCATCGGTTTCTGAACCGTTCGGTATATCACCTCTCGAGGCTATGCAGAGCAATGTTCCGGTAATAATTTCGCATCAATCGGGTGTGGCAGAGATACTGACATACTCCATTAAAGTGAATTACTGGGATGTTAATGCAATGGCAGATGCCATCTACGGTGTTTTGAATTATCCTGCAATGTCATCTATGTTCAAGAAAAAAGGAAAGAAAGAGGTAGATGACCTGAAATGGGAAAATTCAGCCGTTAAAGTTAAAGAGGTTTACGATTCAGTTATTAAATAAAAGATAAAATATAAGTTATGAAAAATATATGTTTCTACTTCCAGGTTCATCAGCCTTTCAGATTTCGCAGATACAGGTTCTTTGATATTGGTAACGATCATTACTACTACGATGATTATACCAACGAAAGTGTAATGAACAAGGTGGCCCAGAAAAGCTACCTGCCGACAAATAAATTATTACTTAAACTGTTAAAGGAGTACAAGGGAAAATTCAAAGTGTCATTCTCAATCTCGGGAGTTGCCATCGACCAGTTTAAACTTTATGCTCCGGAGGTGCTTGACAGTTTTAAAGAGCTTGCAGCAACAGGTCATGTTGAGTTTCTTGCCGAGACTTACAGCCACTCGCTTGCTTCGCTGAAAGACAAGGAGGAGTTTGAGGCCCAGGTTAAAAAGCATTCTGATGCTATTTATGAACTGTTTGGTCAGCGTCCTGAAGTTTTCAGGAATACTGAGCTTATTTACTCTGACCAGCTCGGTGCCGATGTTTACGAAATGGGTTACAAAGGAATGTTAGCCGAAGGAGCAAAGCATGTTTTGGGATGGAAAAGCCCCAATTTCCTTTACACAAATGCGATCAACCCAAGGATGAAAGTTCTTCTGAAGAACTTTACAATGAGTGATGATATCGCATTCCGTTTTAGTAACGAAGAATGGAACGAGTATCCACTTACTGCCGAGAAATACATAGGTTGGCTTAAGGCTTTAAGCCCTAAAGAAGAGTTGATAAATCTTTTCATGGATTACGAAACTTTTGGCGAACACCAGTGGGAAGACACCGGAATCTTTGAATTCCTCGAAGGTATTCCTAAGGCTGCCCTCGCTGATGATGAGTTAGGGTTCATCACTCCAAGCGAAGCTGTTAAGGAACTTCAGCCTGTTTCGGCAATTCATGTTCCTTACCCTACAAGTTGGGCGGATGAGGAGAGAGACCTTACTGCATGGCTCGGTAACGAAATGCAAAATGAAGCTTTCGATAAACTATATTCATTGCTGCCTAAGATCAACAAGTGTACTGATGAAGATTTGCTTAAGGATTGGTCATATCTTCAGACAAGTGACCACTTTTACTACATGAGTACAAAATTCTTCTCTGACGGTGAGGTGCATGCATATTTCAACCCTTACGAAACACCTTACGAGGCATTTATGAACTACATGAACGTTCTCAGCGATTTTACGCTTCGCTTGAATGCAGCCGTGCCTGAGAGCAATGTAGAGCAGGAACTGTCCACTCTGACATCAGTGCTGAAGGAGAAAGAGCAGAAGCTTGCCAAGCTTGAAGCCGAACTGGCAAGGCTCAACGGAGGACAGAAGAAAACCACTGCTGCCAAGTCTAAAACTACAGCAAAATCAACAAAAACAACTAAGAAGAAAAGTTAAATAGTTTGAATTGTTGAGAATTAATTGTTAAAGGAGGCGTTTTTTTGTAATATTGCGCCTCCTTTAAATATTTAAAGAGTATGTTTTGCATGCTCTTTGTCTTTTTAGCAGGTGTTTGAAATGGCAGTCCTTTGCCATGCGATTAGGAATTTATATGAAAAAATATGAGTAATAAAATTTTAAAGCCTGACTATCTGTTCGAGGTAAGTTGGGAAGTGTGTAATAAGATAGGCGGTATACATACCGTGTTATCAACAAAAGCACTTACATTGAAAAAAGATATCGGGGATAACCTGATATTTATCGGCCCTGATGTGTGGAGAGGCGATAAGCAAAATCCGGAGTTCATCCCTGACGAGAATTTATTTGACGATTGGAAATGCCAGCTTGCCAATGAAGGTATCATGGTCAAGATAGGTAGATGGAACATAATCGATAAACCGATAGCTATCCTGGTCGATTTCACGACCTTTATTCCTGAGAAAGATAAAATACTGGCTAAATACTGGGAATTGTATCAGGTCGACAGTATCAGCGGTACATGGGACTATGTTGAGTCCTTGTTGTTTGGATATGCCACAGGCAAGGTAATACAAAGCTTTTACGACTATTACCTTTCATTGGATAACAATGTTGCTGCTAACTTCCATGAGTGGATGACCGGGGCCGGGGCCCTTTACCTTAAAGAGTACGCCCCACAGATAGGAACGGTTTTTACAACGCATGCCACAACAGTAGGGCGCTCGATTGCCGGTAACGGCCAGCCTTTGTACGACCATATTGATTATTTTGACGGTGATGCCAAAGCACATGAGTTGAATGTGGTGTCAAAGCATTCGCTTGAGAAAAATTCGGCGATTCATTCCGACTGCTATACCACAGTTTCCGAAATAACAGCAAAAGAGTGCCGCCAGTTTTTCAGAAAAGAGGTTGGAATTGTAACCCCTAATGGATTTGAAGACTCCTTTGTGCCGAAAGGAGAGGAGTATGTGAATAAACGTAATGCAGCAAAAGAAAAGCTTAGAAATGTTGCAGAGGCATTACTTGGATATAAATTAAAAGACGATACTCTGTTTATTGCAAACAGCGGAAGATATGAGTTCAGAAACAAAGGTGTAGATGTTTTTCTTGATGCCCTGAAGACGTTAAATGAATCGGAAGGTCAGAAAAAAGAGATCGTTGCCTTTGTGATGATACCTGCAAATACTTACGGGCCCCGTAAAGACCTTATGGAGAAGCTTGCCACAGGATCGGACAATAAGTTGGATAACCCGTTCCTTACACATGGCCTGCATGACCTGGGGTATGATCCTATTTTGAATAAGATACAGGAAACTCATCTGAGCAACGATGAGGGCGACAAGGTTAAGCTCATCTTTGTTCCTTCGTACCTTAACGGCGATGACGGTATCTTTAACCTGTCATATTACGATGTGCTGATAGGTATGGATATGACCGTGTTCCCTTCGTACTACGAACCTTGGGGATATACCCCTGTTGAAAGCCTGGCGTTTAAAGTCCCGACCATAACCACAACACTTGCAGGTTTTGGGGTTTGGGTGAAAGACAGCGTTAATGGGATTGAGGACGGAGTTGCCGTTATCGAGCGTAACGATGTTAATGCACATGAGGTATCTTTAGAAATTGCAGAGGTTATTTCTGCCTTTAGCAAATTTGATGATGAAACAATAGAGGCGATAGGAACAAAAGCCTCTGAGATTTCTCATTCGGTAGCCTGGAGCGAACTGATAAAATATTATTATGAAGCATATGATATTGCCTTAAGAGCAATAGATACAAGAAGAGATAAAATTAATATTGCACCAAAAGATTACAGAATAAAAATGAAACCAGAAACATCACCATATCCGGTTTGGAAAAAGATTGTAGTAAAATCAAAACTTCCCGATAACCTGAACTTCATGCACGAGTTGTCAAAAAACTTGTGGTGGACATGGAATTATCAGGCCATTGAAGTTTTTGAGAATGTAGACAAAGCACTTTGGATAGAAGTTGAGAAGAATCCAATTGTATTGCTCGAAAAAGTAACATTGGAGAGAATCGATGAACTTTCAAAAGATGAGGAATATGTTGCCAAGTTGAAGAAAGTAGAAGAGATGTACCGTGCCTACATGGGTAAGCAAGGGGAGAAATCTCCCTCAATAGCATATTTCAGTATGGAATATGGCCTTTCTCATGTGTTGAAAATATATTCGGGAGGTCTTGGTATTCTTGCGGGTGATTACCTGAAAGAAGCCAGTGACTGCGGTGTTAACATGGTGGCAGTGGGCTTCCTTTACCGTTACGGTTATTTCCGCCAGTCGCTTTCTATTAATGGAGAGCAGATCGCAAATTACGATGCACAGGAGTTTTCAAACCTGCCTATTGACCTGGTAAGGGATGAGGATAACAAGCCTCTGTTCGTGCATGTCGATCTTCCCGGAAGAACGCTACATGCCAAAGTATGGAAAGCTCAGGTTGGACGTGTGCCTTTGTATCTGCTCGATACTGACTGCGAGCTTAACAGTGAGGCCGACAGAAGTATTACTCACTCATTGTATGGCGGTGATTGGGAGAACAGGCTTAAGCAGGAGATACTGCTTGGTTTTGGAGGTATCAGGCTCCTTGAAACCCTTGGTATTTCAAGCGACTTGTTCCACCTTAACGAAGGACATGCCGCGTTCACTGTTGTTGAGAGACTTATCAAACTGATTGAGAATGACAAATTCACATTCAATGAGGCTCTTGAGATTGTACGCACATCTTCACTGTTTACAACTCACACTCCGGTACCTGCCGGTCACGATAAGTTTGATGAGGACATGCTTCGTATCTACCTGCGTCATGTGCCTGAAAGACTTAAGATATCATGGGAGCAGTTCATGGACATGGGACGTGAGCATCCTAATGATTACAACGAGAAATTCTCAATGAGTAACCTCGCTGCCAAGTGTTCGCAGGAGATGAACGGTGTTAGCTGGCTTCATGGCGAGGTTACCAAGCAAATGTTCAAAGACCTGTGGAAAGGTTTCTTCCCCGAAGAACTGCACGTTGGTTATGTAACAAACGGTGTTCACTATGGTACATGGACAGCAAGAGAGCTGCGTCAGTTGTATGAAACGTTCGACGAAAACTTCCTGAATGATCTTTCAAATAAAGATATCTGGAAGAAGATATATGAGGTTCCTGATGCAAAGCTTTGGGCGATACGAAACCAGCTTCGTAAGAAGATGTTCGATTACCTTAAAGCGAGAATGAACAGAAACCTGGCCAACCGTAAGGAGAATCCGGGCTTGCTCATCGATGTGATGGAGAGCATTAACGACAAGGTGCTTACCTTTGGATTTGCCCGCAGGTTTGCAACTTACAAGAGGGCCCACCTGTTGTTTACCGACGAACAGCGCCTTGCCCGTATCGTAAATAATCCTGACAGGCCTGTACAATTCGTGTTTGCCGGTAAGGCCCACCCTGCCGATGGCGGAGGTCAGGCCCTGATCAAACGCATTGTTGAAATATCGCGTCGTCCTGAGTTTAAGGGTAAGATAATTTTTGTTGAGGATTACAACATGGAATTAGCCAAGCGTCTTGTGAGCGGTGTTGACGTATGGATGAACACTCCTACACGTCCGCTTGAGGCATCAGGAACATCAGGAGAAAAAGCAGAAATGAACGGTGTCCTTAACTTCAGTGTTCTTGACGGATGGTGGTATGAAGGATACAAGGAAGGTGCCGGATGGGCCCTGACTGATGAAAGGGTGTATGGGGACCAGCAGTTCCAGGATGAGTTAGATGCTTCTAACATCTACAACATGCTTGAAAACGAGATCATACCTCTGTTCTACGATGTTGACAAGGAAGGTATTCCGGTAAGATGGTTAGAGTATGTTAAAAATTCTATTGCTCAAATAGCACCTGACTACACAACGAAGCGTATGCTTGACGATTACCGTGAAAGATTCTATAACAAGCAGTACAAGCGTGTTGTAAAGATCAGAGAGAACGATTACGAAGGTGCTGTTAACGTAGCAGAGTGGAAACGAAGAGTTGCTGCAGGATGGGACAAGATAGAGGTAATCTCAGTTGATATTCCCGATATTGCCCGAAAAGAACTTGGCATTGGCGATAAGTATGTTGTGAATGTGGTCCTTGACAAGAAAGATCTCAAAGATGTTGAAATAGGATTGGAAATGGTATTCACAGAAGGAAGTGTGGATAACGTTGACAACATTAAGATGATTTCGGCTGAGCCGTTCAAGCTTGTTAAGGAAGAGGACGGAAAAGCTTACTACACGATTGAGCATAAGCTTAAGAGATCGGGATTATACAATTTCGGTATTCGTATGATCCCTGTTCACGAAGCTCTGCCCCACAAGCAGGATTTCGGTCTGATGAGATGGATCTAAGATAGCTTCTGACATAAAAAGAAGGGGTGATTGCCATGGCAGTCACCCCTTTTCTTTTTTTATTGTTTGATTACACTAACTTTTAAACAAATCCTGCAATCGGAAGCCTGTTTAAAGGTACAGAAAAATAAAAACTTTCATTTGTCTTCTTCTTTGTGTGTACACAGCAAACCATGAAGAAGAAAGGACAATCAATTCGTTGTGGTAAACGAATTGATTGTGGGTATTATCTTTAGACCATATGAGTAAGCTGCTTTTCGTGTGATTATCTTACACGTTTTATTTTTTGCTTTTCAAGTATCATACCTATACGTGCCGGTATGTACAGTTTTATCTGGTGTACCTGATCGCTGAATGGTATCTCCTCGGAGTAATAGATGTAACTCTTGTCAACACGTTCAAAACCGCCGAACTCTTTGTCGTCAGTAGTCATCACTATTTTGTATTTTCCTTTGGGAACAGTTATCCCGTATCCTTCATATGAGACCGACGGGTTAAAGTTGAATATGAACAGAAACCTGTCCTTATGGAAGGCGAGAACCTGATCATGTTCGTTGGCATTCAGCTGATAAGGTATTATCGGCAGCAGGCTTTCGTTTTTGAACAGATTTATCATCTTCTTGTCGAAATCGTTCAGGTAGTGGAACTTTAAAAGTTTGTTGTCAACCAGGTCCCACTGACGCCTTGCGTATTTGTACGACCAGTCATTGCCTTCGCGCGGGAAGTCTATCCATTCGGGGTGGCCAAATTCATTACCCATAAAGTTAAGGTATCCGCCTGTTGCCGTACCAAGGGTTACAAGCCGTATCATTTTATGCAGGGCAATACCCCTGTCGATTATGAGGCTTTCTATTTCTTTAGCCATTGAGAAGTACATCTCCTTGTCAACAAGCCTGAACAGTATCGTTTTGTCGCCCACAAGGGCCTGGTCATGTGATTCTACGTACGAAACAGTCTTTTCCTCGGGGCGGTGCTGCGAAAGTTCATGGTATATCTGTGCTACATTCCACTCTTCATCCTGTTTTTCTTTGATAGTTTTGATCCAGAAATCAGGTATTCCCATTGACAAACGGAAATCAAAACCAATTCCTCCATCTTCGATATTGCCTGCAAGCCCTGGATAACCGCTCATCTCCTCGGCAACACAGATCGCATTAGGTTTAACATCGTGTATCAACTTGTTGGCAAGGGTCAGGTATATCAATGCGTCGAGATCCTCTTCTCCTTTGAAATAATCTGCGTATGAGGTGAAGTTGACTTCAAGGCCGTGGTTTAAGTAGAGCATACTTGTTACTCCGTCGAAACGGTAACCGTCGAAGTGATACTCTTCGATCCAGTAACGGCAGTTGGAGAGCAGGAAGTGCATTACTTCATCTTTTCCGTAGTTGAAACACTTAGAGTCCCATGCCGGATGGTCGCCTCTCGGGCCGTCGTGGAAGTACTGATGCGATGTCCCGTCGAACTTGCTTAATCCTTCAAGTTCATTTTTGACGGCGTGTGAGTGCACAAGGTCCATGATGACATTTATTCCCATACTGTGAGCGGTGTCAACCAATGTTTTCAGCTCTTCCGGGGTGCCGAATCTTGACGAGGCGGCAAAGAAATTGGCAACATGATATCCGAAACTTCCGTAGTAGGGATGTTCCTGGATCGCCATGAGCTGAATCGTGTTGTAACCCAGCTCTTTTATTCTTGGCAGTACATTCTCGGTGAATTCGCTGTAAGAAGCCACTTTCTCTTCAGGTGACGACATGCCCACGTGGGCCTCGTAAATCAGAGGTGCTGAATTATCGGGGACAAAATTGTCGTCAGTCCATTTGAATTTTTTACGCGGTTCCCAAACCTGGGCCGAGAACAATTTTGTTTCTTCGTCCTGTATCACCCTGTTGGCATAGGCCGGTATCCTTTCGCCTTCGCCGTCTTCCCATCGAATCAATAGTTTGTACAAATCGCCGTGGCTGAGAAGGTCGTCGGGAAGGGTTATCTCCCATACTCCGTTGTCAATACCTTTTAAGCGATATTCAGGCAGCGGTTTCCATTCCGAGAAGTCACCTGTCAGGTATACCTGTGTGGCATTGGGTGCCCACTCTCTGAATGTCCATCCGTTTTCTGTTCTGTGCAGTCCAAAGTAGATGTGTCCAGAAGAAAAATCTGTGATCGATCCTGATACCTCTTTAATGTCTTCAAGCTTCTGATTGTATTTTAAAACCCGGGTTTCGATGAAATTGGAAAAGGGTTCTAACCAGGGATCAAGTTCTAATAATTTGGGTTTTTTCATGGTGTTTTTCTTTTTAGCTTAAATTTAGGAAAAATGATGCAACAAATTTCAAAATTACCCATTATTTTTAAACAATTTGTTATGTGTAGGATGAGAAAACTTAATTTAGAATTGTAACTTTGTCATGTAAACCTGTAATTTTTTCAGTATAAAATGGATGTTCAGCAGATAAAACAACGATACGGTATAATTGGTAATGCTTACGGATTAAACAGGGCAATTGACGTAGCAGTTCAGGTTGCTCCTACCGACCTCTCGGTGCTAATTACCGGCGAGAGCGGTACAGGTAAAGAGGTGTTCCCTAAAATAATTCATCAGCACAGTGCACGTAAGCACGGCCCGTATATCGCTGTTAACTGCGGGGCCATTCCGGAAGGAACGATAGATTCAGAGCTTTTTGGCCATGAGAAGGGAGCTTTTACGGGGGCTTTGGCGGCGAGAAAAGGGTATTTTGAAGAGGCTGACGGAGGAACAATCTTTCTCGATGAAATAGGAGAACTTCCGTTGAATACCCAGGTAAGGCTTTTGAGGGTACTTGAAGCCGGTGAGTTCATCAAAGTGGGGTCGTCAAAAGTACTGAAGACAGACGTGAGGGTTGTTGCCGCAACTAACGTGAATATGGAAAAGGCGATCAGGGAGGGCAAATTCCGCGAAGACCTGTACTATCGATTAAGCAGTGTGCCTATCACTATCCCGCCTTTGCGCGACAGGGTTGAAGACATCTATCTGTTGTTCCGTAAGTTTGCGAATGATTTTGCCGACAGGTACCGTATGCCGCCCATAAAGCTTAGTGATGAAGCAAAGGAGCTTTTAATCCGCTACCGTTGGCCGGGCAATGTAAGACAGTTGAAGAATATTACTGAACAGATATCAGTTATAGAGAAGAACAGGGATATAGATGCTGAAACACTGGCAAAGTACATTCCGTACCATTTGGGTGATAACCTGCCGGCAGTGGTTGAGACCGAGAGCTCTTCCAAATCGGATTTCAGCAACGAAAGGGAAATACTTTACAAAGTGTTGTTCGACATGAAGAATGACATGAACGATCTTAAAAAGCTGGTCCTCGAGATGCTTCAGGATGATGAGTGTTCAAACGTGAAAGGAGAGCATGCTCAAATAATTAAAAAGCTTTATGACGATGGTGACGGTGCTTTGATCGATACCCCTGCTGTTGCGCCTACGGTTGCTACCCCCGTTACGAGGGTTTCGTCGCCGGCTAAGGTTCAGTATCAGGAACAAAATGAACCCGAGGATCCGATGATCCAGGATACGGAGGAGTTCGTCGAAGAATCACTGTCGCTTGTTGATAAAGAGATAGAACTGATAAAGAAAGCGCTTGTGAGGCATAACGGTAAACGCAAATATGCGGCCAAAG
>Ga0256913_10001029_pt1 | contig 14520 bp, 15 predicted proteins | sample Axial_MatmetaG_FD_185970 | JGI IMG/M metagenome (GOLD analysis project Ga0256913, IMG submission 185970) | Deep-sea worm associated microbial mat communities from Axial Seamount, Juan de Fuca Ridge, Pacific Ocean - Axial_Mat | ecosystem: Environmental > Aquatic > Marine > Oceanic > Microbial...
AGAATTCTCTTTTTGACAACTAAACATAAACATTGTAACTAACATCAATACCAGTAACTTTTTCATATTTCCTCCTAAGAATTTTTCTTTTGATAATACTACATATTACTTTTTTTTGCAAATAAAATACGGTAAAAAATTGCAAAAAACATTGATACAATTTGCAAAACAGATAAAATATATTTATGAGAGTTTTAGGAATTGATTACGGAGACAAAAATATTGGACTGGCAATAAGTGATCCAACAGGTATAATTGCACAACCACATAGTATTATTAAAGTTACTTCTTTAAAAAAAGCCGCAAATGATATTGTAGAAATAATTAAAGAAAAAAACATTGAAAAGATAGTTATCGGTTTACCTCTTGATATGTCCGGTAATATAGGCAACTCAGCAGAAAAAGTACAGCAATTCGGGGATCTAATAGAAAAAAGAATTAATATCAGTATAGAATATTGGGACGAGAGATTCTCATCAAACGGTGTTGAAAGGATTTTAAGAGATGCAGGTATTGATAAAAGACAAAAAAGAAAAAAAGTTATTGACAAAATGGCTGCAGCTTATATTTTACAAGGGTATTTAGATAATAAATTATGAAAAAAACAGCCGCTTTTTTTATAATCATTTTTACTATATTTCTTGCTATTTTTTTATATTTAGACTTTTTTATAGGTAAAGGTGTAAGTTTTCCCCTGTCAGTTAAGAAAGGCGAAAGCACTTCAATTATTCTAAAAAAATTACAACAGGAAAAAATTGTTAAAAGTATTCTTTTAGATAAAATTACTATACGGATAATGCAGCTAAACAATATTAAAGCCGGAAAATATTATTTCCAAAACACCGATTCTTTGTATGATATATTTAAAAAAATTAATTCAGGCAAAGTATATATGGAGACTATTACCATACCGGAGGGATTTAATATATACGACATCTCAAAACTACTGAAAAAAAAAGGTATCACAAATATTGACAATTTCATATCTCTGGCTTTAAATAGAGATTTTACAAGATCACTTAATATTAAAGGGGACAGAGTTGAAGGTTTTCTCTTTCCCGATACATACAAATTTGCAAAAGGAATAAAAGCCGAAACGGTTATAAAAGAGATGGTTAATAATTTTTGGCGACATTTACCAGACAAATTTATTACAAGGGCCAAAAAAATAGGTTGGCCACTTTATAAAATTGTTATTTTAGCTTCTATCATAGAGAAGGAGACTTCTGTTTCACAAGAAAGAAGATTAATTTCAGCAGTTTTTCACAATAGACTAAAAAAGAAAATGAAACTTCAAACGGATCCTACAATTATTTACGGGCTTTTACCAAATTTCAACGGTAATATTACAAGAAAAAATTTAACTGACAGATACAATCCATGGAATACATATACACACTACGACCTACCTCCTACCCCAATATCAAATCCGGGAACAGAAGCAATAAAAGCTGCATTATACCCTGAAAGAGTAAATTACCTTTATTTTGTATCAAAAAACAACGGAACACACTACTTTTCATCTACATTTAAAGAGCACAATAAAGCAGTATACAAATATCAAATTAAAAGAAAATAAACTATTTCTCTTGACCTCTGTTTACCCCTACAAGAAACATAGAACCAAATGGTCCTGAAATATCGGAATTATTTAACTCATCAACCCAAACAGTAACTTTATACAGACAGTACGAATCAAAGATAAAATCTTTTTTACCGTTTTTATATGTTTTGAATTTAAGAGGCAGGAGCTTTGTTTTACTAATCTGTTGTGCAAATGTAAAACTACCGCCACCTGCATTTTGTGCTAAAGGACCGGTTGTAAAAACAGTATTTGTTGCTGTATTAAAATAAAATTCATAAGGTTTTGCCCATGAAAATTCATGTTCGGTAATAGCACTACCGTAAATATCCGTTGCACAAGAAGCAGGTGTAGTAAATACCTGCAATTTAATATTATAATTATAAACCGGTGCTATTTTCTTAGAAGTATTAACCCACATAAATTTTATTTTATAACTTTCACTACTTACGGAATTTTCACCGGGAGATTTAAAAGATATTCCGGCATCAATATATATAGGGTCTATCCTAACTATATATGGCAGATAATCGTCATAAACAAAATTAAACAAAACACTCTCTTTGAACTTATCTACTAAACTTCCTTTGGGAGTCTCCATTTCCCATGTACCGGTAATTGATGCTCCGTCTAATCCGTAAGATTTATAATTAATTGTATCAAAAGTGCCTTTATGACTTACAAAACTAACTTGATTAGGAAAAGTTGCTGTTGTAATATAACTATCATATAAAAAAGCAGTTATTCTGTCATAATCATAAAGATAATGATCAAAATACAGAATTGGGTGAAACATATTAAACAGATTTTTATCTTTGGAATTTAAATAATTAAAAAATTGATTAAACTCCGAATCAAGAATTTTTCTCCAAGGAATTTCACTTTGTCCAAATATAATATCAAGACCAACAACTGTATAATCTTTTGAAGTTAATATTATTGGATTTCCTTTATAAAATGTAATATCTTCACCTTCATCTAACATATTATTCTCGTTTTTATCATCATAAACAGAAAAAATAAATTTTCCGTTTAAAATAGATCTTGTAAGCCATGTAAATGAGTTTGGAGTTTTATTATCCAAAGCATTACTTAATTTTTTCTCAATAAGCGGAAAGGTACCTGTTACACTTGTTCCGTAACTCCATAAAGCGAGCATAATGTTTTGATCACTTTTAAGGTTGGATATACTACCGCTTAAAACTGCAGAAGTATCTTCAACACTACAAGAAACAATATATAATATAATAGGGAAAATAAATAATAAAAACACCTTTTTCATAACTTCTCCTATGGTTTACACTTTCAATTTATATTATAATATAAATTGAAATAAAATTCAACGGAGGTTTGCAAATTGTCCGAAAGAATAGAAAATCTTACTCCATTTTTTGTTATGGAAATATTAGAGTTAGCAAAAACTTTGGAGAAAAAAGGGAAGAAAATTATACATTTGGAAATCGGAGAACCTGATTTTGAAACACCTGCAATTATAAAAGATGCAGCAATTAAAGCACTTGAAAATGGAGAAACATTTTACACTCACAGTATGGGCATGCTTGGTTTAAGAGAAAAAATTGTTGATTATTATAAAAATTCCGGAGTTATAATTGATAAAGAGAGGATTTTGGTAACTTCAGGCACATCTCCGGGAATGCTAATAATATTTCTTGCATTAATTGATATTGGGGAAGAAGTAATTGTTGTTGAACCTTCTTATCCCTGTTACAAGAATTTTATTAAAATTGTTTCCGGCAAAGAAATATCTGTTCAAGCATCTGATAAAACTGGTTTTATACCAGATATTAAAGAACTTAAAAAAGCAATATCCCCTAAAACAAAAGCAATTATTATAAATTCTCCGTCAAATCCTACCGGTGCAGTTTATCCGGAAAAAATACTTCAGGAAATCTCAAAATTGGGAATTACTATTGTTTCTGACGAGATTTACCACGGATTAGTATATCAAGGAAAAGAACACTCTATCCTTGAATATACTGATAATGCATTTGTTATTAACGGCTTTTCAAAGGCTTATGCGATGACAGGGTTTAGACTGGGATATGTTATCTTTCCCGAACAATTTAAACGAACTATTCAAAATATACACCAAAACTTTTTTATATCAGCTAATTCTTTTGTTCAGTATGCCGGAATTACTGCCTTGGATAACGGTGAAAAAGAGAAAGAAAAAATGAGAAAAATATTTTCAAAAAGACGGGAAAAACTCTTAAAAGAACTTAACAAATATAACTTAGCACCGGCAGTCTCTCCAAAAGGAGCATTCTACACTATGGTTAATTTATCGGAAATGGTAAAAGATTCCCTGCAATTTGCCAAAGATTTATTAATTTCAAAACAGGTAGCAGTCGCTCCAGGAATAGATTTTAATGCCGAAGGAATGATAAGATTAGCATATACCGTAGAGGAAAAATTTATTGAAGAAGGTGTAAAAAGATTAGCAGAATTTTTAAAGGAGCAGTATGAATACAAATATTAAATTGAGAAAAATAGATTTTTTAATGTCTACACTAAATCCGGCAGATGAAAAACTGCCGGATCTTCCATATATTGTTTTTGCCGGCAGATCCAATGTAGGTAAATCCTCTCTTTTAAATCATATTCTTGGCAGAAAGATAAGTTTTGTAAGTAAAACTCCCGGACGAACAAAAACAATTAATCTTTTTGTTGTTAATGACGGACTTGTAATTGTAGATCTTCCCGGATACGGATATGCAAAAGTAAGTAAAAAAGAGAGAAAACTTTGGCACCAGTCTCTAACGGATTTTTTGTATCATCCAAATATAAGAGGCGGTTTTTTACTTGTAGATATTAGACATGAACCAACTGCAAATGATCTTATATTAAGAGAACTTTTTCTGTCAATCCCAATAAATTACAGAACAGTACTTACAAAGGCAGATAAATTAAGTAATAACAAAAAACATAATATGGTAAATTCAATTACCAAAATATTACAGATACCAAAAGATGAAATAATTCTCTCATCCATAAAAAAACAGGACACTAAAGGTATAATATGGAATGCACTTTTAACACTATTATATGAAGATGACAAAAAAATTCTATTTTGATAAAACACCTACCTTAAAATTAAACATATAGGGCTCTCCGTCTACAAAACCGGCTTCATCTAAGTTGTATCGAATAGGATTTTGAACTCCCAAAGAAAAAGAGAAAAAAAGTTTACCGTCTACTTTATCATTAAAATAACTATATCCTAATTCTAATAATGCCCTAATATTAAATCTGGTATCCTCTAACCCGTATGAATTAAAGTATAAAGAATAATCTGATATACCAACACCAACTTTTGGGGTAACGGTAAAATAATCATTTATATTGTAAATATATCCACCATACAAATCAATATTAAACATCGCAAGAGTTAATTTTTCACCAAAATAACCATCAATTGATTGTTGCGAATAACTTAATGATAACTCTCCTAAATATTTTTTCAGTGAATAATCTATCCATAATCCGGGAGCCGGATTAAAAGGACCTTTACCAAGAGAAAAAATTTTATGATAATGCCCGTTATTCATTTTTAAAGATAATTCATGGGAAACACCTATCTGTTCTGACAGTATACCGACTCCAATATCAGAAAAAGCACTTATCGGAAATAACAATATAACAATAAATAACATTTTTTTTATCATTGCTCAACTACTCCGTATAACCCTCTTTTATTAAACTGCTTAAAACTACCATCTGAATAATTTATTAACATATCCCACTTAACATTGTTAAGAATTACTGCAAAAACACCAAGTTTATGTTCAATATTAATACAATTAAATCTACCCTCTGATAAAGGAGGCACCTTTACTGAAGAAATTTCTCTCTGTTCTCCGTTTATTATATATATACTATCAGAATTAGCTGTTATTAAATAATATTTATCACCAATAGAATTTTTACAATATGGATAAGATACAAGATTAAACGGCAATAATTCTTCATTTCCAAAAGAATAATAATATAAAATATTATCTGTTAGAAGATAGAAACCATTTGTAGTAAAAGTTATTTTTCTTATTGATGCTTCTGTTGATAATTGTTTAAGAGTATCATTTTTTATTGAAAAAATTGCAACATATGTTTTTAAGTAGTCGTTACTATCTGATATTCCCTCACCAACATTATATAAGACTATATTTTCATTAATTTTTTTAAGCACCTGATATGATGCAGATAATTTTAACTTTGAAGTAGTTCCGGTTAATAAATTATATGTAATAAAATAACCGTCTTCAGTAAGAAGATAATAAAAATTCTCATCAATTATAAAATTCTTTAATTTTTGTGGGAATCCTAAAAGTTCTACTTTTGGCGGTATATTTGGAGACAATTTTATTATATCATAAGAATTTGGCAAAAGGATAAAAAGATTATTATCATCGTGATGATAAATCATATTTTTAATATCAGAATTATCCGGTACAGGGATTTTATAAACATTTGATTTATTTACAGTATCAATTGGCAATCCAATTTGATAAATATATGCAGGGGAAAAAATATAAAGATTTTCTTTAAAAAGTGTTACTTTAACTATTTGACTTCCTAAAAGATAATTTTGAACTGTTTGTTCCTCTAAATTAACAATATAAAATTGATTTGTCGCAACAACACCAACATTACTTTTCGGAATTAACATTGCATACTTATTTGACAATAGATATAAAGTAAAATCCGTATTAATATCTATATTGAAACAACTTAAAACTCCACTAACAATTGAACATATTTTATTACCTGATACAAAAACTAATTCATCAGAATTTGCTGTTTTACTATATTTCCAGTTTTTACCATACAGATTAATTTGTTTAGGCTCACCAGATAAAGTTTTTTTATAAAAAATACCCTTTCCATTTTCTAAATTAATAAAATAGTAACCGTTATTTGTCGTAATAAATTGCACATTACTGCTACCATCTTCTCTAAATTGCTCATAAGCTGAACAAGCAATGAAAAAAAACTGTAAAACAAAAAGCAACAGACTAATCTTTTTTAATATGGCCATTTAATAGCAATCCTTTTGAAACTTTATTTTTTATAATAATATCATTATCAGATTCCTGAATCTCGCCCGTAATAATCTCACCATATTTATAATCCAATGCCAGATAAAATTTATTTGTTACATCTAAAAAACCCTGTGTAAGAATCTTTTCATCAGTTTGATAGAACGCTGAAAGATATTTATTAAATGAGACAACAAGCCCTATTTTTTCATTAAAAGATGAAGCCAAAACATAACTTCCGTTTACGGATATATTATCAGGAAGAAAATCAGTTGCCATTAAAAATGTAAATGAATTATCAACATTAATTATTTCAAAAAGATTCGAAGAGTTATATTGTGTATTTACAAGATTATTTTGACTCATTACCCCTATTAAATAATTATTATATACATAAATATCTGTTGGAACAGCCTCAAATGAAAATTTTGTAACTGTTACACCATCTACTGACAGATATATATTTTTTTTAGTATTATCAACAAAAAGAATCCCAAATGACATTTGTTTAAAATAAACAATATTATCATTAATTTGGATCTTTGCATTTAAAGTATTACCGGTAATATATCCGAAATATGTTATGTTGTTATTTTGCCACAATACACCGGGATTATTATTACAGCTGTTTAAATAAACAATTTGTCCCTGGGGAGATGTAAAAATTTGACTGGTTGTTTCTTCGGTTATTTTAAATTTATATACAAATTTTGCATTATCATAATATGCAACACCCCAACTTTCATTATTTTCAATCAAGAAATTTTTGACGGAATTAGACGCACTCATAATAAGGCTACTTCTGGAACCTGTTTCCAGATCAACTACAAAAAGAAAATCCTCTGTCAAAATATACAAAGAATTATTAATTATCTCTATCTTAATTATTTTTTTACCTACGGAAAAAGAGTAGTTAATACCTTTTACAAAATTTATTACTTCGACCTCGCCAAAAGAAATATTTCCTACACCACCAACAGTTGTATCAAAAAAACCAACAATCCAATTACCGCTATATATAACAGAATTTAAAGAATCTCTTAAAGATACCTCATTTTCTTTTATTAATTCGGTAGAATAGAGAACTAATAAAGAAGGTTGTTGAGTAAAAACAAGCAATTTATCATTATATTTAGATAGACTCTTTATTTTCGATGACAAAACAACAGAAGTCATATCTAAGGAATATGAATCAACCCTTACTATTTGATAAGGCTCCGTATTATAAAAATATATATACTTACCTATAGTTATCATGCCGTTTATAGGGGATACAGAAGATTCAACAGTTGAAGAACTGCTGTGATCATCCACTGTGTCACCGCTATTAACAGCATCCTTATACATTCCGACTTCATCATTATATAATGATGACCTACCACTACATGCCGTCATCATAAACAAGACTAAAAACAAAATTAAAACATTTAAGTATTTCATATTTTGCATTATACAATTATTATGCCAGTTAATCAATCTATATTCTAAAATATTTATTATTTTAATATAACATTTTATAAAACTTAAAAAAAACTATAATATTTTTTTACTAAAATTATTATTGAAGTATATTCTCTATCAATAGTATGACATAAAAGTCACAACTTAATACTTGATAATTTTTATAATGTAAGATATAATTTAATTATGAAAATTTCTACTAGAGGCAGATATGCTGTCAGGGCACTTATATATCTTGTTAATAATGTTGATAATGGTCCGGTATCATTACAAAATATCTCCACCAGTGAAAACATTTCCATAACTTATCTGGGACAGATTTTTTTTCATCTTAAACAATTAGAAATCGTAAAAAGTGTACGGGGGCCCGGTGGCGGATATATTTTACAAAAATCCCCTGAAGACATTACTTTATCAGATATTACAAAAGCAGCTGAAGAACCATTAATTATAGCCGAGTGTCTTGAACATCCTGATAAATGCGAAAAAAGTTCAGAATGTCAAAGTAGGATTTTATGGTCTTTTATTCACAATATAATTGATAATTTTCTAAAAAATATAACTTTGGCGGATTTTAAAAATAAAGATATAACGGAAATTTATAAAAAACTATCTGATATCCAATCATTGATTAAGCAATAACAATGAATAATTACTCTCTTTCAACTCATTTATTTGTCTATTATAAATTAAATAAAAAAATTATAACCAATATAGCGAAAGCAGGTTTTAATAATATTGAAATTTGGGGAACAAGACAGCATTTACCATATTGCGACATTCAACAAATAAAAGATATAATAAAAATTATTCAAGACAATAATTTATCGGTTACCAGTTTTCATTCACCGTTTTATACAAAATTAAAAAATAAAAAACCTGCAGATATTTTTTCCATTTCATCACCTGAACAAAGTGACAGAGAACTTGCAATTAATGAAATGTTATACTTTATGGAAACAATACAACTATTATTTGATTTTAAGAAAAAAACTCCGATTGTTTTACATTGTGGTTTTAACAAAAATGAAAATATTGAAAAACAGAGAGATAAATTAAAAATATCATTAATAAAATTATTGAAAAATATAGATAGAAATAAAGTTATTTTAGCACTGGAAAACGGAACAAGCGGATACGATTCACCATTAGATGTTAAAACAATTATAAAAGATATTAATGATCAAAATTTAAAAATGTGTCTTGATATCGGTCATGCAAATATAACAACAAACCTTATTGAAATAATACCGGAGGTACTGGATTATACAGCAAATTTTCATATCCATGACAATAACGGTGAAAAAGATCAGCATCTCTTACCAAAAAAAGGTAATATTAACTTTAAATTATTCTTTTCATTAATTAATAACCGCAACAATCTTCTTACACTTGAACTAATGGATTATAACAAAGGAGAAAATTTTAAGGATTTACTTAAAATAACAAATAAAGCCTTTAAATTAACGAAAGAATATGAATGACAATTATGTAAATATTTTTAAGAAATTAGAATATCCGCAAGTTGAAAGAATAGAGAAATTACTTGGAGATGCCAGTAGTAGAGAATATTTCAGAGTGTTTTTCAAAAATAGAAATCCAACAGTTATATTAATGGATTTTTCAAAAAATGAAGCAGCAAAATCTGAAGAAAAATCGGGAAATTTATTAATTACAGAGGACCCCTTTATTAACATTGCCACATATCTCAAAAAAATAGATTTTTCCATTCCTAAAATAATATATTACGATAAAAAAAATAAAATCATAATTCTTGAAGATTTAGGAGATATCCTTCTTGAAAATATTACCATAGAAAAACAAACTTATATAGGATACTATGAGAATGCAATAGAAAATCTTGTAATTCTTCACTCTAAAATACCTAAAAATAAGGAACACTTTATACCTTTTAACAGAAAATTTAATTATGATATTTTTTACTGGGAGTTTATTCACTATCTTGAATATGGCTTGGAAAAACCCGGTTATAAAATTAAACCTAAACAAAGAGAAGAACTACTGAAAATTTTTCAATATCTTTCAACATATTTTGAATCTCTCACTTATTCAGTTACTCACAGAGATTACCACAGCAGAAATATAATGATAAAAGATAAAAAAATTTACATCATTGACTTTCAAGATGCACTAATGGGTCCAATACATTACGACCTTGCATCACTACTAAGAGATGCTTATGTAAAACTTAACAATAATGAAAGAGAATCACTTATTAAACTATATTTAGAACTTTTTCAAAAAGAAAACAATATAACCATTGATTATGAGAAATTTTCAAAAGATATGGATTTAATGGCTTTTCAAAGAAATTTAAAAGCTATTGGAAGATTCTTTTATATAAGTCTTGTAAAAAATAAAGACCATCTCCTACAATATATACCTATACTTTATGAATACCTTGACGAGTATTTTAAACTCTATCCGGAATTTAAAGCATTAGAAGAAATATTAAATGATAATAAACTACTCCATAAAAAACTATTAATGAATCCAACCGACTGGAGAAACAACCTCGGTTAATCTATCTTTTTCATCAACAAATAATCCTTTCTTTTCTTTTATTACACCTATGATTGTAAGTTTAGTACCATAATTATATTTTTCCAATAACTTTTCATAACCTTCCTCGGAAACAGTAAACAACAACTCGTAATCTTCTCCACCCCAAAAAATTGAATCATCTGAATTAACCTTACGATTTCTTAAAAACTCTAAAAAACTCTTTGAACGAGGTAACTTATCAGTATAAATTATTGCTCCTTTTTCACTTTCAGCAAGTAATCTGTTTAAATCCAGTAAAACCCCGTCACTTATATCCATCATTGAGTGTGCATATTCTGAAATAACAATTGCTTCATTAATTCTTGGAACCGGCCTTAACTGTTTTTTAATAATATCATCAAAATCATTAATCTGTATTTCATTATTATCAAGTAACAATTTTAATCCTAAAGCAGCATCACCGATATCTCCAGTTACAACAATCAAGTCTCCTGTTTCGGCTCCGGCACGATAAATAGGTTTATCACACTCTCCCACTAATGTAATATTTAATGAAAACTCTTTAGAATCTGATATATTTCCACCAACTAAATCTACCGAAAATTTTTCCGATATTTTCTTAATCCCTTTTACTACACCTTCAATTTCAATATCAGTAAGATTTCCTTTGTTCCAAGCAATCAAAGCATAAAGTGGTTTACCACCCATTGCAGCAATATCACTAATATTCATTGCCATTGCCTTTATACCCCAATCTATCGGTGCCCCCCAATCTCTTCTAAAATGAATATTTTCTACTAGAGAGTCTACTGTAAATAAAAGTTTTTTAGCACCAACATCAATAACAGCAGTATCATCTCCAATTGATGATACAACATCTTTATTTTTTATTTTAAAATTCTTATGAACAAGATTAAGAAGTGAAAATTCATCCATTAACGATCTAAAATTTCCTGGATTTTTTTTAGTAATTCATCAATATCAAAAGGTTTAACAACATATCCTTCTACACCGAGTCCAAATGCATTAATTACATTCTGTATTTCAGTTTGAGCTGTAATAATACAAATAGGTATATCCTGCTTCGTCTCTTTTCTCATTCTCTTACCTACTTCAATACCATTTAAATCCGGCAAACCAATATCTAAAATAACTAAATCAAAATTATTTTCCTTTACCAAGTTAACTGCATCTAAACCGGTAAAAGCTGTATATACTTCAAAACCCTCTAAATTTAAAAGTGTTTTTAAAAACCTGTTTACTTCAACTTCATCATCTACAATAAGTATTTTATATTTTTTTCTCCCATTTAATTTTTCTTGATCGCTTTCCATTGCCATTTTTTTACCGTATAAATATTAATAGGCCTAATAACTTCACCAAATTGATCAAATCTTATTATCCCTTCAGGTACATCAAAACCTTTTTTCCTTTTAAGACAATTAATTGTGTCTTTCCGGCTTCTTGACAAATTATAGCATACATTAAAAATTTTTGAAACCTCATAAGTGAAAAAATCAACAGAAGTCGGAGTCTTACCTAAATTAAACTCATATTGATCTACAAAATCTTCAATTTTAGGTTCATCGGAGAAAGGATTAAATACTCCCGGTATATATACTTCATATTTTCCCAAACTTTCAGCCAACTGTTCACTCTTTAACCAATCTCTTGTTCCAAGAAAAATCATTTTTTTCATTCCGAAATATGCAAATTGAGGAATAAGAAAACCTGTCTCATTAGGTAATTCAGGAATAAAAACTGCATCTACATCTAAATCCAACTCCTTTGACTTAAGAGAATTGAAAAATTCTCTCTCTTCATCACGATCTTTTATACCCAGTATTTTCCAGAAATAGAATCTAAAATTTTTTTCATTTTCTTTATATTTTACCTGCCATTTAATCTTTCCACCTCTACTTTCAACTTCCTGCGAAAAAAGAGTGGCATAGGTATCCCCATAATCATTATCCGGCTGGAAAATAGCAAAAGTTTTTTTCCCGTTATCCATTGAAAATTTCACAAGTTCTTTAATTAAAACATCCGGGGTAAGATTATCACGAATCATAAATTTATCATTTTGTACCAATTTTGAAGAAGAATTAATTGTTATTGACGGAATACGATAAATAAAATTTTGTGGTACAACTTCATTAACTTCCCAGCGTAATACAGGACCAAAAACAAAAGGATTTGTCTGTTTTTCAATTTCATCCCAATACAAAGAAGATAAAACCATATCCCCCCAAGTATCTCCAAGTGTTATTGGAGCACTAACAGAAAGACCGTAAATAAAATCCTGAAAAATTCTAACTCCGATTGTAGAATATGGACCACTTAATGGCAAAAATATATAAAATTTCGGAGATGCTGATACTGTTAATTTCTTATAATATGAATTATAATATTTATAATCATACAAAATTTCATCGGGAATAGATTTATCTACAACAAAGTTGTTTAAATTATCCCAGTTACCATTTTTTATCTCTTTTAAAATTGATAGATCATAAAAATAATTATTAAGATTTTCTAATTGTACCTCAACTGTATCAGGGAGAGAAAAATAGGTTTCTTTTATTAATAAATTAATTGCATTCTTTAAATTATCATTGTCTGTTATCTCTCTAATTTCATTTAAGTTAATTAATGAATTAATATAATCGGATTGTTTTATCAGAAAACTGCTGTATAACAACATACATTTTTTTTTAATATTTACAGGAACTAAATTAAATTTTACATTATTCAGTTCTTTAACATATTTTAAAGGATAAATTGCAGCCATCAGGCAACGAGTTTCATGAATAAATTCTCCTGTTGGAGCATTATTGTAATAATTAATAAAATCACTTACAGCATTAGGATATTTATGTAAAAAATAGTATGATTTGCCTCGGTAAAAATATAACCTGTTTAAATCTTCTTTATCTAAACTTAATTTTTCTGCCTTTTTAAAATCTATAACCGCTTTATTCCATTTATGAGATATAAAGTTATCAATACCGCTATTATAGACCTTCAATTGATTAAATTCTTTTTTTTCGGAAATTGAAACACATGAACTGAAAAAGACTATAATAAATAATAGAAAAAATTTGATAATTTTTCCAATAATCTTATTTTGTAAGCTCATTATACTCTTGCTGAATTTTTACGAAATTAATATTTTCCTCTGCAAGTTCTTTTTCAGCCTTTACTCTGCTTAACTTTTTATCTACAACTACAACCTCAAAATTTTTCAATTGCAGAGATTTTTCTTCCGGAGACAACTCCTCATATTTATACGCCACTTTAGCTTTTACATATTCCAAAACAGACATTGCCCACTCTTTCTTTTTTAAAAGAGCAGTTGACTTCTTTTTCAAAAATACTAATCTCTCTTTTTCCAATTCTAATTTTTTTTCTGCAATTTTAACTCTATATTCCGCTTCACTAACTTTTTTTCCTTTTGCCACAACTTCAGATGAGATATCTCTGGATTTTGCCAAATCAAATTCTGACTTTGCTCTGTCAAAAAGGTTTTTTGCAATATCAAGATCGGCCTTTGCTATATCAATTTTAGATTCTTCTTCTTTAATATCCTGATTACAATTCTGTAATTCAATTCTAATATTTGCCAACTGTTCAGTAGCATCTATTATCTCTTTTTTTTCATTTAGAGGAACTCCTGAAAGTTTAATATCACTTATTGTAGGATCCTTTCTAAATAATGCGCAACCAGTAAATAGAACAAACAAAATAGAAAATATTATAATTTTTTTCATTATAGATAATTTTAACATAAAAAAAATTATAATTCAAGGCCTTTTCTCTTTGAAATTATATTAATCACAGATATAAATTGAAAAAAAAAGATATTGTGATAGAATATTTCTAAGCGCCCATGGCTCA
>Ga0256913_10001030_pt1 | contig 14491 bp, 12 predicted proteins | sample Axial_MatmetaG_FD_185970 | JGI IMG/M metagenome (GOLD analysis project Ga0256913, IMG submission 185970) | Deep-sea worm associated microbial mat communities from Axial Seamount, Juan de Fuca Ridge, Pacific Ocean - Axial_Mat | ecosystem: Environmental > Aquatic > Marine > Oceanic > Microbial...
CGGCATAGCCTCTCAAGCTCTCGGCATTGCCGCAGGCGCCTTGGAACGTGCCATCGCTTATGCCAAAGAGCGTAAGGCTTTCGGCACCGAAATAGCCAACCATCAGGCGATAGCTTTCAAACTTGCCGATATGGCCGTTAAAGTCGAAAACGCCAGAAACCTGTGTCTGAAAGCAGCATGGCTTAAAGATCAGCACAAACCTTTCGGGGTGGCAAGTGCCATGGCTAAACAGTATGCCGCCGATATTGCAATGGAAGTGACGGCAGAAGCTGTTCAGATTCACGGCGGTTACGGCTATGTGAAAGAATATCACGTGGAAAGACTGATGCGTGAAGCCAAGCTCACACAGATTTACGAAGGAACATCGGAAGTGCAGAAAATCGTGATTTCGCGTGCGCTTTTGAAATAAAATAATTATTAACCATCAAATACAAAGTAATATGAAGATACTAGTTTGTTTAGGAAACGTGCCTGACACTACCACCAAGATTAAGCTGGTGGACGGCAAGCCGGATCTCAATAACATCCAGTGGGTTATCAACCCTTGGGATGAGCTTGCACTCACCCGCGCCATGGAGTTGAAAGAAGACGGCTCCAACAGTGTTGACGGTGTGTCGGTGGCAACGGTAGGACTTGTTTCCACCGAGCCTACCATCAGAAAGGCGCTGGCCATCGGTGCCGATACGGCATTCAGAATTGACGCCGAGCCGTCGGATTCTTATTTTACGGCACAACAGCTGGCACAGGTTGCCAAAGATTTCGACATCATCCTTACCGGCCTTGAAAGTGCCGATTATAACGGTATGGCCGTGGGACAAATGCTTGCCGAAATTCTCGGTTTTGCATCCGTATCGGCTGTGTCGTCGCTCAATATCGATGGCGACACCATAAAAGTAACCCGCGATATCGACGGCGGTAAAGAAGTGGTTTCGGTTAATGCACCCGTTGTGCTGACCGTTCAGAAAGGTATTGCCATTGACCCGAGAATTCCGGCCATGCGCGGAATTATGATGGCTCGCCGCAAACCACTTAACGTTCTACAACCGGCTGAAGCTGAAAATCTTACCGAGATTGTCAGCTACGAAATGCCGCAACCCAAAGGTGCCTGCAAAATGGTTGACCCCGACAATGTCGCCGAATTGGTGGAATTGCTTAGGAATGATGCTAAGGTTATTTGATTAAATGGTTAAAGTGTTAAATGTTAAAGTGTTAAAGTGTTAAACGTTAAAGTGTTAAAGTGTTAAATGAATTAGAATGGGTAGTAGTTTTTCCATAAATGATTTAAGTTCTTACAGGTTATCATTTGATTTTAGTAATCGTGTTTGGAATATTGTTCTTAAGTGGGACTGGTTTGCCAAAAAAACTATTGGTACTCAATGGGTAAGATCAACCGATTCAATATCTGCAAATATTGCCGAAGGTTTCGGAAGAAGAACAAAAACTGATAAAATACACTTTTACAGATATAGTCAAAGCTCATTAGCGGAGAGTAAAGATTGGTTTAATAAAGCTATTCATCGGAATTTAATTCCCGACGAAGATATTGAATATATTGAAGAAACTCTTCGAAAGTTACCAATAGAATTAAATCAACTTATCAAATTTACAAATGAGAAACTAAAATTCTAACCATGAAACAAATAACACTTAACGTATCCATATCATTTAACATTTAGCTTTTATCATTTATCGTTTATCGTTTATCGTTTAAGAACATTTATCATTTAAACATTTAAAATTATGTCTGTACTAGTATATGCCCAGAATTGGGAAGGAAAATTTAAGAAATCGGTTTATGAGCTGCTTTCTTACGGAAAGAAGATAGCTGAAAACAACGGTACGGAGCTTATCGCTCTCAGCCTTGGAGCTGTTGACGGTCAGGAGCTTGAGACTCTTGCAAAATACGGAGCCGACAAGATTTACACTTCTGACGACAGTGCTTTTTCGGCTTTTGACAACGAAGTATTTACCGCTGCCATAAAGCAGGCGGCTGAGAAAGCCGGAGCCAAAGAGGTGCTGCTGCTTCACAATAACGAAGGTAAAGCCCTCGGCCCTCATCTTTCGATAGCACTGAAAGCCGGATATGTGAGTGCAGTGGTGGCGTTGCCTGAGAGTTACAGTCCGTTTACCGTTAAGAAAAAGGTGTTTACCGGAAAAGCATTTGCCCACGTGAAGGTGAACTCCGAAATAGCGGTAATGACGCTTTCGCCCAACAGCTATGAGGTTATCGAAGATGCGGGAGCGGGAGCCGTTGAACAAATGAGCTTTGAGCTGCCGGCAGCACGGATTACCGTTGAGAGCCATGAGGTTGCCAAAGGCAAACTCCTGCTCACCGATGCCGAATTGGTTGTTTCGGGTGGTCGTGGTATGAAGAGCGGCGACAACTGGGGAATCCTCGAAGAACTGGCCGACACCCTCGGTGCCGCCCTTGCCTGTTCACGTCCGGTATCGGACGAAGGATGGCGTTCGCATGAAGAGCATGTGGGACAAACCGGTAAGATTATCGCTCCAAACCTCTATATCGCAGTCGGAATCTCGGGAGCTATCCAGCACGTCGGCGGCATAAGCTCGTCGAAGTATATCGTGGCTATCAACAAAGACCCCGATGCTCCTATCTTTGAAGTTGCCGACTACGGCATTATCGGAGATGCTTTCAAAGTAGTACCTGAGCTTACGGCTGCTTTGAAGTAACGGTAAGAACCCGTTAAAACCAAAAAACCGGCACAGGGATAATCCCGTGCCGGTTTTTTTTACAAAATATATATAAAACCATTCACTATAAACCAATTATAGCACACTTTATTGAAAAACATACCTTTTACATACTATATTTTTAATAAGATTTAAAACAGATTACTATTAACTTACCTTAAATATTTTAATTCTCCATTGTGCCATACTATATTTGCATTGATTTTCAAATAATTAAATAATGGAACAAAAAATTTTAAACAAGTCGGTCACTCGTATAAAAAAATCAAAACTTGTTGAAACACCAAAAGTATTAATAACTCTATTAAATGATTTTTTGGTTTTCACCTGGTCAGAATTATTATACAAAACAAGAATACAAATCATTAATGAAAACACTAATTTGATTGTGTATGATAAAGAGTTAAAAAAGGAGATTTTCCATGCAATTCATGTTTCTCTCCTTAAAGGGAACAAGTGTAATAAGTGTCGTATTATGATTTTTGAAGATAAAGATTTAATTAAATGTGAAACTATTATCATAAAATACAAATAATTAGCACTTTATGTTATTGGAGTTATGTCTATTAAAATTTCTTTTATAAATACGATACTATTAATTACTTAAATAATTTTAATAAGGGTTTGCTTACTATTTTAATCAATTCCTTTTTAAAATTATTATTAAGCATACCTTTTTAATACCTACAAAATTTTGACTAATTAAACTCTGTAAATACTTTTGCAAATCATTTATTAATAAACATTAAACATTAAACATTATGGTGAAAAATTTAAAATTAATCGGTTATTTATTATTGGAATTTATTATCGTTATTTCTTTCCTATTAATTACCAATTTATTAAGCACTTAATATAAAAGAAAAGTAGTAAATCATTTTATCCAATTCCATCTCCGATAAAAGTACTTTTCAAATAAATTATTTATATGTAATATCTTGTATAAATATTGAAAACAGTAATATTATTAAACAAACTCCTCTCCTTTTTCCAGCTTAATATCATTAACAATATTACGGATGTGCTGCTCGTCTTCCTTTTTGCATATTAGTATGGAATCATCTTTCATAGCAACGATGAAATCATCGAGACCTTCGATAACCACCAGTTTGCCGTCAGGAACATTAACAATACAATTCTTTGTATTGTAAGCCATTACATTATTTCCTACAATGGCATTATTGTTTTCATCCTTTTCTTTGATATCGTAAAGCGATCCCCATGTGCCGAGGTCGGACCATCCGAAATCGGAGATGTAAACATAAACATTATCGGCTTTTTCCATTATGCCGTAGTCGATGGAAATATTGGGACAAACGGCGTAGGTCTCTTTGATAAAGGCTTTTTCGTTTTCAGTATTATAAATTCCTTCACCCTTGATAAACAGATTGTTAACCTCGGGTAAATACTTTTCGAAGGCCATGGAAATGGAATCCACATTCCAGATAAAGATACCTGCATTCCAAAGGAAATCACCGCTTTCAAGAAAGGATTTGGCCATTTCGAGGGCGGGTTTTTCCGTAAAGGTCTTAACCTTGCGAATATTCGGATTATCGGGATTGGGTTTGGTACCATTGTACTGAATATAACCGTAACCGGTATCGGGACGGCTTGGTTTGATGCCAAGAGTTACCAGCCAGTTGTTTTTTGAAACAAGCTCCAGCGATTCCGACACGACTTTTACAAATTCATCTTCTTTTAAGATAATATGGTCGGACGGAGCAACAACGATATTGGCATTTGGATTATTCTGTTTTATTTTATAGACGGCATAGGCAATGCAAGGAGCGGTATTACGCATCGACGGTTCGCCGAGAATCTGATGGTCGGTTATTCCGGAAATCTGTTGTTTAACGGTATCCCTGTAAATTTCGTTGGTGACGATATAGATGTTTTCCGGCGGACAAACCTTGGATAATCTTCTGAATGTCTGTTGAATAAACGTCTCTCCCACCCCGAGAATATCAATAAACTGCTTTGGGTGTGCAGTACGGCTCATAGGCCAGAACCGTGAGCCGACACCTCCTGCCATTATAATGCTGTAATTATTTTTCATTATCCGGAAATTAATTAACAAGTGATTTATCATCGGCGAAGATACATAATCTCGGAAGATTTTTCAAGTAAAAAACCCCGAATATCTCACCGGAACCCATAAACTACAAGGTCCTTTCAACCTCTACTTCACGGAATCCTTCGATAATGTCACCAACTTTAATATCATTAAAATTTTCAATGTTCAGGCCGCATTCAAAACCTTTGGAAACCTCTTTAACGTCTTCTTTGAACCGTTTGAGGGAGCCGAGTGTTCCGGTATAGATAACAATACCGTCGCGAATAATTCTGACGCGGTCGTTGCGATGAATTTTACCGTCGAGGACATAACATCCGGCAATGGTACCCACCTTGGATATTTTAAAGGTTTCTCTGACTTCGATATTACAAACGATTTCTTCGACAACCTTGGGAGCAAGCATTCCTTGAATAGCCGATTTGATTTCGTCAATAGCCTGATAGATAACGGAATACAGACGAATATCCGTTTGTTCTTTTTCGGCCAGTTTACGTGCAGCCAACGAAGGACGCACCTGAAAACCGACAATAATGGCATCGGATGCCGATGCAAGAATAACGTCGGCTTCGTTAATCTGACCTACGGATTTATGAATAATATTCACCTGAACTTCTTCGGTGGACAGTTTTTCGAGAGCGTCGCTAAGAGCTTCCACGGAGCCGTCCACATCACCTTTGACGATGATGTTAAGCTCTTTGAAGTCGCCGATAGCAAGACGTCGTCCGATTTCGTCGAGGGTGATATGCTTTTTGGCGTGAACATTTTGCTCACGTTGCAGTTGCTCACGTTTGTTGGCTATGGTTTTAGCCTTATGCTCGTCTTTCATTCCCTTAAAGCTGTCGCCTGCAAGCGGAGCCGAATTAAGGCCGAGGATGAGAGCCGGTTGCGACGGACCTGCTTCTTTAATCCTTTTATTACGCTCGTTGAACATAGCCTTAATCTTACCCCAGGTAGTACCGGCAAGAATGATATCACCGATTTTGAGTGTTCCGTTCTGAACAAGAACATTTGCAACATAGCCTTTACCTTTATCGAGGAATGCTTCCAGAACCGTACCGACAGGTCTGCGGTCAGGGTTACACTTCAGCTCCAGCATTTCTGCTTCGAGAAGTATTTTTTCCATAAGGTCATCAACGTTGGTACCTTTTTTAGCGGAAATATCCTGACTTTGGATTTTACCGCCCCAGTCTTCAACCAAAAGGTTCATTGAAGCAAGTTGTTCCTTGATTTTTTCGGGATTGGCACCCGGTTTATCAATTTTGTTTATGGCAAAAATTATAGGTACACCGGCAGCCTGAGCGTGGTTGATGGCCTCTTTTGTCTGCGGCATAATGGCATCATCGGCAGCAATCACGATGACCGCAATATCGGTAACTTTAGAACCACGGGCACGCATAGCGGTAAAGGCTTCGTGACCCGGAGTATCAAGGAAAGTTATCTTTTTACCACCTTTAAATTCTACTTCATAAGCTCCGATATGCTGAGTGATACCACCGGCCTCTCCGGCAATCACGTTGGCATTACGAATATAGTCGAGCAAAGATGTTTTACCGTGGTCAACGTGACCCATTACCGTTACGATAGGAGCACGCGGCTCTGTATCGGGCAGATTATCCTCATCATCAATGTCAACCTCTTCGCTGAGCACTTCCGCATCCACAAACTTAACTTCATAGCCGAACTCTTCGGCAACAATCACCAGAGTTTCGGCATCAAGGCGCTGATTGATAGAAACAAAAAGACCAAGCGACATACAAGTGGAAATTATCTCGTTAACATTAACGTTCATCATATTTGCCAGATCGTTGGCCGAAACAAATTCCGTGACTTTAAGAAGCTTTTGTTCTTTTTCTATTCTTTGGAGTTCTTCCTGCATCTCGGCGCTTGCTTTTTCACGTTTCTGACGACGGTGCTTAACGGCAGTGGACTTTTTCTTATCGCTCAGGCGTGCCAGAGTTTCCTTGATTTGCTTTTGGATATCTTCTTCGCTAATCTCGGGTTTAAGTTGCGCTTTCTTTTTCTTTTTACGCTTGCCGGCCGAATGTTTCTGTTCGGCGGTTTTTTGTGAAACGGCATCATCTTTTTTCAAACGTTTGCGCTTTTTACGCCGTTTTCCGCCGGAATCACTCGACGATCCGACAGGTTTTTTCTTACCGGATTTCTTTTCCTTCGGAAGTTCCATTTTACCGAGGACCTTAGGACCGGAGAGTGTTTCCACTTTGGTTTCCACAAAGTTTTCATCCTTTTCGGGTTGCACCGGTTTCTTTTGTTCTTTTTCAGGTTCAACGGCCGGTTTATCAGTTTGAGGTTTGGCTTCTTTCTTAACGGCGGTACTTTCCTCGTGTTTTTCTTCGGTTTGGACAGCTTCCGCTTTTTTAGCCTTTTTCTTTGATTTCCTACGCGATTTTTTAGGACGGTTTGTTGCTTTCAGCAGTTCTTCGTCGATTTTTCCGAGAACTTTCGGCCCTTTCGACTCACCTTCTTCTTCCGAAACTTTGGCAGCATCAGTTTCTTCAGCAGGAGTATCGACAACAGGAGCCGTTTCTTTTTCAGCCTTAACCTCTTCTTTTATTTCGGCCGGTGTTTCGGCCGGTGTTTCAACGGGTTGTTCAACGGGAGCCTCTTCAGGTTCTTGCGAAACAGGTTCTTCCTTTTCAGCCTCGGGAGCCGGTTTTTCAAGCTCTAACTTACCGAGGATCTTTGGTTCCTGCTTCGGAACTTCCACTTTCACTTCGGGCTTAGGCTCTTCATTTTCCTTCTTCGCCTTTGCTTTAACAGGACGCTCTTCAACCTTAGTATGAACCTCCACGGACAAGTCGTCGTCATCCGACTTCGACATCGAAGCCTCGATAACAACATTTTTGCGGGCTTTGCGCTCCTTGGCCAATTTTGCCGAAATCTCCTTTTCGCTTTTCGACTTCTCAAATTCGGCGGAAAGCAAATTATAAGCCTCCTCCGTCAGCTTTGTGTTGGGCGACGAATCCAGTTCAATTCCTTTCTTCGACAGAAATTCAACAATGGTAGATATACCTATGTTGAATTCCCCCGCCACTTGTCTTAATCTTTTTGCTGCCATATTACTATTTTATGTTAAAAAATCGCTGAAAATCAAATTATTCCTATTCAAACTCAGCTTTGAGTATTCTCATAACTTCTTTCACCGTTTCTTCTTCAAGGTCGGTGCGTTTAACAAGCTCGTCAACGTCGAGTTCGATAACGCTGCGCGCCGTATCACAGCCGATATTTTTCAATTCATCAATAATCCACTGGTCGATTTCGTCGGAAAACTCCTGAATATCAACATCTTCAAAGTCTTCATCAGTATCACGGTAAACATCGATTTCATAACCCGTGAGACGACCTGCAAGTTTGATGTTATAACCGCCTTTTCCGATGGCCATCGACACCTGATCGGGCTTCAGATAAACATCGGCTTTTTTGTTTTCCTCGTCAACGACGATGGACGAAATTTTGGCCGGACTCAAAGCCCTTTGGATATACAGCTGAATGTTTGTCGTATAATTGATAACGTCGATATTTTCGTTTCGCAGTTCGCGTACAATACCGTGAATACGAGAGCCTTTCATTCCGACGCAAGCACCAACGGGGTCGATACGGTCGTCATACGATTCCACGGCAACTTTGGCTCTTTCGCCGGGTTCGCGAACGATGTTTTTGATGGTGATGAGACCGTCGAAAACTTCGGGTACTTCCGATTCGAACAAGCGTTCGAGGAAAACGGGAGAGGTACGCGAGAGAATAATCACCGGATTACCGTTACGCATTTCCACCTTCAGAACGATAGCCTTTACGGTATCGCCTTTGCGGAAATAATCCGACGGAATCTGCTCCGACTTGGGCAGAATCAGTTCTATGCCGTCATCGTCGATAATGAAAATTTCTTTTTTCCAAACCTGATAAACCTCACCGGTAACTATCTCACCCACACGGTCTTTGTATTTTTTAAACTCGTTGTCGTTTTCGTATTCCTGAATTTTGGCAACGAGATTTTGCCGGATGGCAAGCACTTCACGGCGTCCGAAATCCGACAGTTTAACCTCCTCCGAAACCTCCTCACCTATTTCAAAATCAGGCTCGATTTTAATGGCTTCGCTATAGGCAATCTGAGTGTTTTCGTCCTCCAGCCCGTCGTCGGCAACCACTTCGCGGTAACGCCAAATCTCAAGGTCGCCCTTGTCAACGTTTACGATGATATCGAAGTTATCGTTGTCGTCGTATTTTTTTGTCAATACGCTGCGAAAAACATCTTCGAGAATCCGCATCATTGTCGGACGGTTGATGTTTTTAAACTCCTTAAATTCTGAAAACGATTCTACTAAATTTACAGTGTCCATTATATTATCTTATTTAAAACTTATTTCTACTTTTGCTTCTTTAACATCTTCAATATCAACGGTAAATGCCGCATCAACACCTTCTTTTATTTCTTTTTTCGTCAGTGTTTTCTCCAGATGCAAGATATTATCGTCAACATTTACCAGCTTACCTTTAAGTGCAGAGCCGTCGGTCAGCCTGATAATAAGATTACGACCGGTATTTTTGATGTACTGTCTTTTCAGTTTCAGCGGTTGAGTAAGTCCGAAGGATGTAACCTCAAGAGAGAAGTCCTCGGCATCGCGGTCGAGATTATGCTCTACCTGCCGGCTTATTGCCACACATTTATCGATTGACAACCCCGAATCGGCATCGAGAACAACCTTGATGGCATTGGCAGCGGATACTTTTATGTCAACCACAAAAATATCGGTACCTTCAATGCCTTGTTCCACCAGTTTCCGTACTTTATCAACCTTTATCATAATCGAACTAAAAAAAACAGAAGAGGGGACTAAGTCCCCTCAACATCAAAACTCCTTACGTTTTGGTGCTTTAGCACCTAAAGGCTTCACGAGCCTTATGTTGACCCACCAGGACTCGAACCTGAACCGGCAGAACCAAAATCTGTAGTGCTACCATTACACCATGGGTCAATCTCCCTCATTTGGGACTGCAAAAGTAAAAATATTTTTGAATTGGCAAATAAATATTTTCTTTACCTTTATATCCGCAAGAGTTTTCGTTACGAAAAACCCAAATGTCTGTTAGTGTTGACGTAGCGCATCAAAAAGCAACGCAGACATAGCATTAGTTATGGTGAGTAGGTTTTTGATAGCATTCTCGGCAATGACAGGCAGTTGGGGTTTGCAGTAGAAATATTCTTGCGGATTTAAAGTTTAAAGTAAAAGCATAAAAAAACGCCTGCTTTCACAGGCGTTTTTAATGAAAAATATTATTGCTTTATCCACTTTTATAGAGCAAAATTATTCGCTAAAACTTATGCGGCTTTTTTGCCCATAAATGTTTTTGTAAACAAATCGTAGAAGATAATCAGTCCACCGAGAATCATCATGCTGTCGGGCAGCAAACGGAACCACATCCAGCCTTTCATAGCTTCCACGGCTTCGCGGGTACGGGTATAGAAATAACCCATGTCGTGAGCCAATTGTGTTTGATGCGCTCCGATGATAAGTGTCGGTAAAGCGAAAATCAAAACTCCGATTGTCAGCAGCCAGAATCCCCATTTACTGAGTTTATCGTTCCAGACCCAACCGTTTGCCATAGCATTGGCACGTGAGGTCATATAAAGGAATGCGATGGAGATATAACCGAAAGCACCAAGCAGAGCCACGTGACCGTGAGGCATAATAAGATAAGTACCGTGCGAATAGTAACTTATTGTAGGAGTATTGATTACCATTCCGAAGAAACCGGCACCAATCCAGTTGAGAGCAGCCGAACCGGCAATCCACATAAAAGGAGTGGCAAATTGGAAATCCTTACCGTTGTATTCGCCTTCACGCTTGTTTTTCCAAGCCTCAATAATCATAAGAGCAAGCGGCAGCGGCTCAAGAGCGGAGAAAATTCCTCCGATGGCAATCCAGTACTCGTCAAGACCTTGCCACCAGTAGTGGTGTCCTACTCCGAGGGTACCCGACATCATAATGAGGAACAACTCGAAGAGCATAACTCTTTCGGCGGTTTTCTGTGAAATAAGACCCAGCGAAACCGTAAAGAAAGCGATAACACCGGCGGCAAAAAGCTCAAATGTCAATTCCACCCAAAGGTGTATAACCCACCAGCGGTAATAATCGTCAACGGTAAAATTGGGCATTACCTTATGAATAGGCATCATACCTGCAATATAAAGTGTGGCAATGGCAAAAGCCGACCAGATAATTGTTCCCACAAGAGGATTATTTGTTGCGGCTTTACGGATAAGGGTAATGATAAGAAGGAACCAGAAAACAAGTCCCACAACGAGTCCGATATCCCATACACGACCGAGGTTGATAAGCTCACGGCCTTCGTTTCCAAACCAGAACCAAACATCGCGCATCTGACCGGTAGCACCCATGTAAAGACCGATAATGGCACCTACGGCAACGACCAGAAGAGCAACCCAAAGCACGTCAACCAGCCACGGGAATTTATGGTCTTTATTGGCCACCCACGGAGCAATCAAAAGACCACCCACAAGCCAGCCTACAGCTACCCAAAGGATGGCAAGCTGTGTGTGAACCGAACGCAGCACATTGAACGGGAACAACCCTTGCGAAAGAATAAAATCTTTGGCAGGCTCGGTATAGATATGAGCCAGATAACCACCGAGAAACAGCTGAACCACAAAAAGCAGTGATACAATCGGTATATATTTCAAAAGTTTCTTTTGCGAAGGGAACAGCTTTGTAATTTTCAGTGCGGGAGCAAGTTCTTCTTTATCCCTTTTCAAAAGGTATTCGTAAGAGAGGAAGATTACAAAAATGGTTAATGCCCAGAGAATCAGGAACTCCCAAAGCGATACCCAATGGCTGTTGTATCCTGTATCCTGATCGACCAAAGGCTCGTGAGGCCAGTTGTTTGACCAGGTACGCTCCTCACCTACTTTGCCTTCGGTACCGGGGCGAATGGTTGAGGCAACCAATTGCGACCAATCAACAAAGGCAGCAATTTTAACAGCTTCTTCGGGAAGGATTATTCCTCCGGGAAATGCTCTTTCAGGATCTCCTTCAACCAATAATTTGGTGAGATAATCCACATTCTTTTTGTAAGCTTCGGCAGATGCATCGGTGTAAACAACACCTTCTTCTTTCAGGCTCGTTTGCTTGTGAAAATCGTTTTTCACAATCTCCTTTATGGCACCACGCTCATCAGCGGCAAGGTCGGCAGCAGCCTTTCCAAACTTTTGCTTTGCATAGTAGTCATACAGATATTCAGCCCTGTAATGGAAGAAATCGGTGGTGAAATCGGGACCCATATAGGCTCCCATTCCGAGCATCGTTCCCCAGTCCATCAGGTCGAATTCCTGAAAATAACCTTTACCATCCACCACATCATCGTAGGTGTAAAGTACTTCTCCGCTCGCAGATTTTACCTCTTTGGGTATGGGCGGAACCTCTTTCTGAAGGGTTGCGGTGAAATAAATCAACGCTGTAACCATGAAAATGGCAATAATCCAAAATCCGGCATACAAACCCTTCTTACTCATAAATTTGTCAAGTAATGTCTGTTTCATAAGTAAAACGTTTATAATTAATAAAATAGAAGTTTGTCCTGTTTAAGCCCCGTAAAAACGGCTACTAAAATAATAAAAAATTTAAATATCTCCATTTTTAACCAAAGCTTATATATTCTACCCTAAGGTAGTATTATAACATCAAAAAAAAAGAACGTTTGAATTTATTAAAATTTCGACACCTCGCTGTCTTTCAAATCGGCAATGGTATGCGTCGAAAGAAATTCAACAAGTTTATCGCGCAGCGGTGCATAAGCTTTATGCAGGCTGCACGGATTTTCATCACTACATTTGTCGAAACCCATAATACAACCGGTATATCTGTCCATACCTTCCACAGAATCAATAACATCGGCAAGGCTGATATTATTTGCGTTTTTTGCAAAAACATATCCTCCTTCCCTGCCCTGAAGACTTTTGATAAATCCTTTTTTCGACATATCCGTCATCAGTCGGCGCAGATATTTATCGGGCATACCCAGCTTCTCCACCAGAAATTTGGCGGTAAAAACCTGCATATCCGAGTTTACCATAAAACTCAGTATCCTCAATGCGTATTCGGATGTTTTAGACAGTTTCATATTTAAATACTACACAATTGTATTATTTTGCAAATATATATATTTTTTAATATCTGCCAAAAAAAATATTTAAGTATCGCCAATACCGAAAATAACAGTTATTTTTGCAATTGTTGTAAAACAAACGGTTTAAATGAAACAACAAATTTGTAACCATATAAAAACAGCGGTTTTAATCGTAATATTTACGGCAGGTTTTACTTCATTATCGGTAGCACAGCAGAAGCAAAAAAAGGTGGAAAAGCAAATACCGTTTAAAAAAAAGAAAGAGGTAAAGCAAGGATGGTTGTTAGCGCCGTTACCAATAATATCATTCAACACGGATGTTGGTTTAAGATTAGGAGCCATTGCCAACATATACGATTACGGGGCCGGCGAAACCTATCCCGATTATCGTCATTTTTTTTATGTGGAAGCGACCTACACTACCAAGAACAGCGGGATTTTCCGTTTGTTTTACGATTCGGATAAGTTGTTGAAACTAAACAAAAAATATTACAGAATCACGGCGGATTTATCATATTTGCTCGACGGAGCAATGAATTTTTACGGGTTTAACGGATATGAATCGAATTACGACCGTGCTTACGAAAATCCGGCAAGCGACAAATATATCACGCGATTGTACTACCGTCAAAACCGTAAACTTTTCAGGGCGCAGATAGACATTCACGGGTTTCTGTTTAAGAAAAAAATGAGTTGGGTAACGGGAGTTGTATTTTTGAATTATCAATTGAGAAAGGCTCGCGGCAGAAAATTATCGAAGAAAGAAAAGAACCTGCCGGACACCACCACTCTTTTTGAGGATTATATCGATTACGGGCTGATAGCCACAAACGAAAGCCGTGGAGGAGTTTTGAATATTTATAAATTCGGTATTATTTACGACACAAGGAATATTAAAGCAAATGCAAGCCGCGGATTATGGGAAGAAGTGGTAGTTTACACAAACCTTGATAATATTATGAGCAATCATTATGGTTTTGCCGGTATAACCGCTATCCACAGACAATATATCACGCTGATAAAGAACCGATTAACCTTTGTTTACAGACTTGGAGGCAAGATAAAACTCAGCGGCGAAATGCCATTTTATTTTACACCCTACATAATAACATCGTTCAACCTGAGCGAGGACCGTGACGGATTGGGCGGTGCCGGTACATTGAGGGGAATAAGCCGCAACCGAATCACCGGTGACGGAGTAGGATTCGGCAACTTCTGTTTGAGGTATAAACTCCTGAAATTCCGTTTTCTTGACAACGATTCCTATATTTCGCTAAACGGATTTATGGATGCCGGACAAGTGATACAAGAACACGGGACTGATGCCGCCGCAAAAGAAAAAATGGAAAAAGACTATCCGGGAAGATATTTTAACAAACCAACCGACGCATTACATATCAGCTTTGGCGGTGGTTTTCATTTTTCAATGAGCGAAAATTTCGTACTGCGACTCAACTACGGCAAAAGTCTTGACCCGCAGGACGGCAACGGAAGCCTTTACCTTACCACAAACTGGATATTTTAGAAATTAAGGTTTTTTATATT
>Ga0256913_10001031_pt1 | contig 14487 bp, 5 predicted proteins | sample Axial_MatmetaG_FD_185970 | JGI IMG/M metagenome (GOLD analysis project Ga0256913, IMG submission 185970) | Deep-sea worm associated microbial mat communities from Axial Seamount, Juan de Fuca Ridge, Pacific Ocean - Axial_Mat | ecosystem: Environmental > Aquatic > Marine > Oceanic > Microbial...
GACGCCTGATTCAACACTGCGAGAACATCTTTGCGACTGCGGTTCAGAAGCATCATCGTTTTGGCTTTTCTCATCAATAATTTCTGACGCTCTTCCGGAACTCTTATGTCATAATCCGTAAGCAATGCTTCCAGGTTCTTATAAATGCCTTCCATATCACGCTGTGAAAGCTGTTTGCTGATCTCGTGCTCGATCATATCTCTACCATAGCGCATCTTCAACCCGGCTTTGTTATCAGGATCAAGTGCTATAATCTCTTTTACATACGGGGCTTTCTCTTGCCAGTGGAGAGGCGAATTGAAATAATGCTGCATCTGCAATGAGGTCAATAACTCATTCAGCAATTTCGCCCGCGCAACACCCTGTATACTTTTGTCCGCCAGCTTCTTCAGAACTGCTTTCTCTTTGAGCATTCCATCACGACGACGCTTTACACCTTTCAGTATACTACGTGTCCTTTTAGCAGCTTGCGTCTCGGGTGCGAGCGCTATCGCTTCAGTCTCCATACGAACCGCTTCAATAAGTCCGCGCAACCGCTCCTCTTTGCTTCCTTTGCTTGCAACAGTCAAAGCCGCATTGGATTTGAGCAGCAGAATCGCCTGCCGATATGCACCTGTATACTTGTATTCACTAAACGCCTTGTCCGCTATCTTTACGCATTCTTTGTAATGAGTTCCCCTTATCTGTTTCCAGCAGTCTCTTAGTACGATGCGGGCTTTATATTTCATCTCTTTCCCGGCTTTGTTGCCGGCATCAAGACGCAGTATCTCAGCCAGCTCTTTGCCGTACTCTTTCTCCGTAACATCAATTGATATGGGATCCAGCATCTTATCCAGCAAAACCACTCTCTGCTTTGCACTCAGATTGCCACTTTTCAAACGTTCCTGAATACGGAGCCGCTCACGATATGCGTGCTTGGCTTTGATTACTTCAGACGCATAAGCTTCAGGCGTCAATTGCGGCGCCCCTTCAATACGCCGGTATATATGCCCATCTGTTGTCATCAGAATCTGCGTCGGAACTCCGGTGATCTTAAGTTTCTTCGCCCACGCATTCCTCTGCTCTCTTGCCCCCTGCGGTATTTTTGCTTCCAGATTACGCGAGCGTGGTTTATCCATAAAAACCAACACAAAATCATCAGTGACATTATCGATAAAACCGCCGTACGACAGGATGGAATTTTCCAGCAATTTACAGTTTTTGCACCAGTCTGACCCGGTAAAAAGAACATACAAGTCTTTATGCTCTTTTTCTGCTTTTTGCTTAGCAATATTATAATCCATTATCCATGGACCTTTTCCGGAATAAGCTAAATTCGCCGTGTGATATTTTCCGTTTGCGACCGCGGAGTCGACAGCAATCATAAACAACACCAACGCAATATATCGCACCGCCATCCCGAGTTCACACTTCATTTTCCTTCTCTCCTTTTTTATAACCGCCAGCGATATTGATTTCCAGCGAAAACCATCGATCATCGTAGCGGAGCTTTCACCTGTTATTCTCCGTACACTCGCAATCCTTTCCAAGCCACCATAAACGGAGCAGCCGGAATAAGAAAGCGATACTGCTTGTAAGGCGTTTTGTTATCCAACTTCTTATCGTAAATCCAATTTTTGCCCCTCTGGTGATAACCAGTCACTGAATCCAAGGTAGTCCACCGCTTGCCATCGTTGGAACCTTCGAACTTCCAAGCGGGGGGGAAACGGCCGAAGCGCGGCTGGAAATGGTATGCTTTGATAACATGCGGAGCCGAATCGGCGAATTTGATGAATATCTCGGCGACGTTCCGCTTGTTGGTGGTGTAGTAAATATACTTCAGCAACCGCGGATCCTCCAGCAACTTGTAGAGCTTGCTTTCAGGGTTGTAAAAGTCGTCGTCGCCACCGTTGAGCAAATGCGACGCCAACAGGATTCCCGGAGCCCGGGTCAAGTCTTTGAGCGCTTTATCCGCTACGGGAGGGGGGAGGAGTTGCGCCAGCCGATTCCCCGCGGACGGCTGTATCTTCAAACGCAACGCTGGGCGCACGCCCGCGCGAACCCGCGAAAAGACCTCGATCTTGTTACAACCTTGAATCAGCCCTACAGGGATATCGGTCCAGTCGACACCAAGCCTCCCCTTTTTATTGAACACCACCGTTTTGCCCACGCGTTTCCCATTGACGACAAGAGCCGCGTCTCGAAGACCGCAAGCGCTTATGGAAACCACATTGCCCGCGGCGCCGTCGGTCCAAATCCGCGAACATAGATAAAGGTATTCGGCCCCGGCAATCGGCTTGGGATGCAAGTTGCCGGAACCGGAAAGCGTCCTGCAAGGCTTCAGCTTGACAGACTCATCCCGCAGCAATTTCCCATGGGCTCCGGCTTTTCCGGCGCCAACCTCCCAATCACCTGGGATGCAACCAACAACGTAAGGTGGCGTTCCGGCAATCAGCTCTTGCGTGACAGGGAACGCGTTCCCCTCCGAGAAAACACGCGAATGGGCGTTGTAAACCCACTTATGCTTCGGGTTTGCGAACAGCCCCAACACGCGTTTGTCGGGGCTTGAAATATAGATTGGGCGTTCAGTCAGTATCAAACCGCCTTTGGGGATGGGTATCCGCTCTCCCGTGGCATCGTAGGCTTTGCAACGCAATCCATCCAACTTGACATCCGTCAAGAGCATCGCCTTGCCCGGCTTGTACGCGGTGCAAAGCGCGACGACATATTCTTTTCCGCCGCCTGAAGCCGGTTTTTCAAACGACGCGACGATAGTGTTAGGCACGGTTTCGGAACAGCCGATGCGTTTGGCTCCCGCCAGAACGGTATACATTCCATTGGCGAACAATCCGAATTCACTGGGAGTGAGAGGGCCGGTATTGTGCCACCCGATATACGAGGCGTGCTCGCGTCCGTAAAAGCTACGCCACGGCACGCCAGCGCTCCAACAGCACCCTCCAGCCCAGTCCGACAACACCCTCTGAATGCCCAACGAGTACAGAAAGACCTCTTCAGTCTGCCCCAACTGCATATGGCGACCAGGACTGACTTTGTCGAGATAATGCCGATACATCAAAACATTCTCCAAACTGTCGAATCTAAGCGTGTTCCAGTCATAAGGATGGAAACTGAACCCGTCCATCCATTTCAATCCGCCCGCGTCAACCAGCCCTTGGAGATATTTCAGTTTGGATCCGCCTGTGTTGTTGACGAGCAAAGGGATGTTGGGCGCCGCTTTCTTCATGACTGGATAAAGCGGTTTCATAATGTGTTCAACATTGTAATCAGGCGGCACCATGGCGCTCACCTCGTTCTTGTATTCCACAGCCATCAAACCACGGTTTTTGTAGCGCGCCAGGAAGTCGCGGCAGAAATCTTTCATATAGCTTGGTTCCGGCATCCAGAACGTGTCGTTTTTCGTAAGCGCCACGAAATCTTCGTTTTTCAGGGTTTTTTCAAGAATCGGCTTGTATTTACCCCCCATCAGGTGTCCGCGTCCCTTCTCAACATACCATTTTTTTTGTTTGCGCGCTCGTTCGACGCCATTACGTCCGACCTTGAATGGCACTCCCGGAATATCCAACATGAAACCACACTTGTATTTCGACGCCGAATCCATCAGGAAATCATAAAACGCCCAGTCCCTTTTCCCATAGAGCGGCTCCAGCTTCTCCCAAGTGTGCAGGTCCCTTATAACACGGCAACCAAGTTGGGCGTTGATCCGGAACATATCCCGCATGGACCAGACTCCCCTCGACGAGAACCCCAAAGGCTCCTTGAAAATATACATTCCTCCCGCTACAAAGTCTGCGGGAGGGGGCAACTCCCTCAGATCGGTCAACACCACGAAACGCTGGTGGTCCTGGGCTATAACCTCTCCGGTGGCGGCGTCGCGCACTACCGCCGCCGCCATATATATTCCACGCCGCAATGGCGGACATATAAAGCTTTCAGAGGCTATTTTGCCCGCGAGCGTTTTTTGGGTCGACATCAGGCGAGTGGTCAAACCATCGCGGATATTATCACGCAGATAAAGTTCCGTTCTAACTTTTTTGCCAGCATCGCCCCGAAATTTCAAAGAGAATTTCAGCGGCTTGCCGACAAACACCAAGCTGTCGCGGCTTAACGGATCTATCAATATTTCAGCGGATGGCGTCGCGTAATCCGAATCCTCGAAACTCCAAACGATGTCATCTATCCATATTTTACCCGGAGCGGCCGCTCCGGCGCCGAATTCCATGCGGATGCCCGGACCATCGCCATTTACCGACACAGTCCCCTGGATCCTTGTCCATTTTGTGTCGATTCCCTTATTGCGGTATCTTCCCAGCGAGCTGCCAGCTCCGAAAAACCGGAAACTACAAGTCGCTCCGGGCTTCGAGGCTTTGATCCATAACGACAGATGCATGCTCTTGGCGCGGTCTTCCAACTTGATCAAAGGTGGACGCAGGTGGAGTTGCATGACGCGGTCTTTGTTGTCGAGAGTTAAGCACAGGCTTTTTGTCCCGCTATGATGCTCCCCGACCACGGCATCCGGCAACGGAGGGGGATGCTTGAGATTTTCCAAGAGGTTCGTGTGGTATGGCCAGTAGAGATATTGATAGCCGGGAAACACGTCGGACGTGCCAACACCCAATTCAAACGAACCGTTGTTGTTTTTTATTTTCCCCTTAGGCGTAAACAAATAAACTTCGACTGCCTCTTTACGCCCAACCCTTTTCCCCGGCTGAACGCACCCGCGCGAACGCGTCGCATCTCCCGCAGTCGTAAACGTTGACGCTATGCCGAACACCAGAAAAACAATCCACAACCCCGCCTTACGCGCCAATCCCCTTCCCGACGATGTCTCCGACGCAGTCCGAAACCGACGACGCTCAAGACGCACCGTCACGGCACCGCACCGTTTTCCACCCGTTTCCAGCTCCAAATCTCCACCGCGGAGCGGACAATACATTGTATACACAAACATCCTCCTCTCTACGCATCCCGAGCCTATGGGAAACGCCTCCTTAAGTTACGAACAAACCAAGCCGATCCATTCGCAACAAATAAACACGCATAGCCTCCGAAAGTCGCGGGCGAATCCCGGCTCCGGGGATACGGCTCCACCACCACCCCACCTAGCACGATAAGGCTATTTCACAGATTTTCAAGGAGGCGCTCCCAAAAGACCATTCAGACACACAGGAAGATTTTCAGATTCAAATCTTCGACCGCGCCGCCATCCCGCGGACGCCACCTTGAGATCGGACGCCCGCTCCGGGTTGACATCTTTTCCGGTTGTGTCAAAACAGATCGAATATAACGATCGACGGCGGAACCTTTTCATATCCGAGGATTAGAAGCCGCACGCGTTGCGCCGTGACGGGTTTTTCCAAATGTACGTGCAAGTCCTCGAAATCATCGCCCTTGTAGAATGTCTCCCACTTGCCATTTTTCTCGGCCTGTATTTCAAAACCCCGTATCGTTCCGACAAGCTTTCTGATGCCGACTTTCTGAAAGGTGACGGGACGCCCCATGTCCACCGCGATCCATGGCTGTTTGTCATCTTTGCTCGCCCGCCAGAAGCGCCAGAAATGACCACGGTGCGTGCGGGCTACCATCTTCCGGATGCGCTCTTTCTCTTTCGGATCCCATTTTCTGTATGAATGGTGGCTGGCCTCGACCTTTGCATCGCCACCCTCTTCGCCAAAGGCCTTCTTGATTTTGCCCGTCTCGAAGCTGTAGGAAATAACAGTTTCAGGCGCGCCGCGCTTACCACATGGCCCAACCGGACTTGATGCCATTACTTTCGCGTCCAGAGTCAGGGTCCGCTCCGTCTGAGTCGTTATCGGCGCTATCGCCATGGCGTCACGGTCCAAAGTCAACTTGATGATGGTGTCGGGTGACGCATGTTCTTTTTTGTCCATCGTGATGATCAGGTTTTTATCCGTCTGCTTGCACACGGGATTTCCACCGGTCAACGCCTCGCAACTCAAAACCTTGGCTGGCAACGGCGGCAAGCGCAGCTCGCCAATCGGCCAACGCTGCAATATGTGCAAGTAGACAGTCTTGCCACGGCGAGTAGCGCCCCCCCAGTTGCCAGGCTTATATGGACCGCCACGCGTCTTGTAGATACTCTCGCCGTATTTCTTGAGAAAAGCGCCTATCGCGAGATAGGTGTTTTTAACTTTCGGGATAACTCTTCCATCTGGGGACGGACCAAAATTCAACAACAGATTGCCGTCGCCAACCACGCAATTCACCAGCATTTGCAAGCAGGCCTCGATAGGCTTGACATATGTTCCTCCGCTCCATATCCAGGAGCCTCCTATAACCGCGCAAGTCTCCCAGGGACGCCCCATCCGGAAGACGCCCGTTCGCTGTTCAGGAGTGCCAAACGAAATTCCGCAAGGAGCCGAACCTATCCGACCATTTGTCAGAGCACCAGGGTGGATTTCGTTCATCAGCTTGAAAATACGCTTTTTGTTCAGCTTGATTGTGCCTCCATCCCACCAGATACCTTCAATCGCGCCATACTTGGTCATCAACTCTTTGATCTGATTGCAGACGAAATCCTCGTAAGGCTTTATGTTTTTAGTGTCATAAGTAGCCTCGTGCATATCGAGGATGGAATAGTACCACAAAACCCGGAGACCGCGCTTGTGGCAGGCATCCGCCAACTCTTTGCAGATGTCGCGCTTGAAAGGCGTGCTCATGACATCGTAGTCCGTGTAGGCGCTGTCCCACAGACAGAATCCATCGTGATGCTTGGTGGTCAACACGACATAGCCCGCCCCCGCGTCAACCGCCATCTGGGCTATCGCGTCCGCGTCGAACTTGACCGGATTGAACATCTTGTAAAGGCTGTTGTAGATTTGAACCTGTTTCCCTCTGTACTCCCGCTTGCCATAAAATTTGTAGTTCTTTTTGATTTCCTCAAGCGACATCTCGTCGGCATGCGTGTGGTCGGCCATATAACCAAGCTCGCGCCAGGGGCGCCGCCCTGGGACATTGGGCCAAGCGTACGAGTTCGCGCACACAAACGCGCCCGGGCCCCAGTGGATGAATATGCCAAACCGCGCGTCGCGCCACCATTTATAATCCTTCTCCGTGGCGCAACGCACCCCGTCTATATCCGCTTTTTTATGGGCCGCCGCCGTTTTCTCCGCGGCTGACCGCCGCCCGTCCACATCCGTTTTCCATGGAGCCACCACGACACACCCCACCGCTAACGCAATCACCACACACATCGCCAACACACTTCTCGACATCATCATCATCCTTCTTCACCATCATCACATCGACACTCTTCTCGCGAAACCGGCGGTCTCGCGGGAATGCCACACCTTAAACGCCGTATTCTATTTCAACTTATTATTCAAAACAGGTATGAATGGGGACGCACAAAAGACCCTACTCAAAAACCCTTTCTGAATAATCCATGGACATACAATGATAATATAGCGTTGTTACTGGTAGCATGTCCCAATTCCACTCCTCTTCACCCGTCACTTATGTAAGCCCCCTATCTCTTTTTCCGTCCGCAGCAGCTGCTCGGCGAACCGGCTACCGTATTCAAGCATTCCTTTCGAGCTGAAGTGACATCTGTTTACGACCTCACATCCCGTATCATCCACATATTCAATATACGGCGAAGTTTCGGCGAGAGCCTTTTGCGCTTTCACTATTTTCGGCACGTAGACTTTGTCGTGTTGGAACTTTGTATTCAACCCAAGCAGCGCGATAATTTTTGGCGCGCCAAGGTCTTTGCGTAGCGCGGCGATAATTTTTCCGAGCCTCTCCTTGTATTTGGCGTAGTGGGCTTTATTGGCATCACTCTCTCCCTGCACCCATATCAATGCCCGAATATGCAAAGTGATGCCTTTCTCTTTTGCCTTCGCTATCGCAAGTTTTGTTTCTGACACCAATGCCTGATAACAACTGCCTTTGGTCTTGGTATCCCAATCAACCACACTAGTTCCGCTATAGGCCACTTTCACGATTGCCAGGAGACGATTGCCCTGGCGTTTGAGCAGTGCGCTGGCAAGCCCCATTTCCGGACCGAAACCACCTTTAGGATTGTGGAAATTGCCATACTGCCGCGAGCCTTTTTTCTTGGGAGTACCCTTGGGCTGAACTTGCAGTCCAACCCATTTATGATCTGAATTGCTGTCAAATTCATCTGCGGGAGGATCGCCGCAACGCCACCAGAACATTACATTCTTATTTACATATTTCCGCGGCAGTTGATCCGGTGACGTGTCGTAGCCTACCGCGTTCGACTGCCCGGCCACTAGGAGCAGATCAACATCTTTTCCCGCCCAGCAACTCACCGCCAGAAACATCGCAATCATTGTGGCGACAGCTCGAAACATACTCATGCTTACACCTCATCCTCTTGTCATTTTCGGTTCTGTCAAAAAGCTTTCAGCTTTTGACCCACTCGATATACCACTTGCCAAACGGCACATGGACAACCCGCCATTCTAACCCATTCTGAAAACCGAATACTCAACATCAATGTTTCACGGGCGCAATCTCATTCGCGGAGTATGTTTATACGTCGAAAACGGTTCTGCTGTTGTTTATGTAACTTAAAACACGTCAAACATACTAATCTGCGGTGGTGCATCTTCATACCCTAGAATCAGAAGACGTACGCGCCGAGCGGTAACGGGCTTTTTCAGGTGCACAAACAGATCTTCAAAGCTTTCGCCTTTGTAGAAGGTCTCCCACTTGCCATCCTTCTCGGCCTGTAGTTCAAACCCCTGTATAATTCCGAAATTATTTTTGATGCCGACTTTCTGAAAGGTGACCTCGCGTCCCATATCTACCGCAATCCAGGGCTGTTTATCGTCTCTGTCTGCCTGCCAGTAGCGCCAGAAATGACCACGGTGGGTACGGGATACCATCTTGCGGATGCGTTCTTTCTCTTTCGGATCCCATTTTCTGTGTGATTTATGGCTTACCTTGATCTCTGCGTCACTGCTCTCTTCACCAAAGGCCTTCTTGATTTTTCCTGTCTCAAAGCTGTACTGAATAACCGTCTCCGGCGAACCGCGCTTGCCGCGTGGACGATCAGGACTTGATGCCTTTACTCTTGCATCCAGAGTCAGAGGCTCATCTATCCGGGTTGTAATCGGTTCGATTGCCATGGCGTCACTGTCCAATGTCAGCTTGATGATGGTATCTGGAGAAACATGTTCTTTGGGATCCATGGTAATAATCAGATTCTTATCGGTCTGTCTGCATACCGGATTGCCACCGGTTAACGCCTCGCAGCTCAAAACCTTGGCAGGCAGCGGCGGCAGGCGCAGCTCTCCAATCGGCCAGCGCTGCATAATATGCAGGTAGACTGTTTTGCCGTGACGTGTTGAACCACCCCAGTTTCCGGGCTTGTACGGACCACCGCGCGTCTTGTAGATGCTCTCTCCATATTTCTTCAGAAAATCACCTATCGCAAGATAGTTTTTCTTTACTTTCGGAATGATTTCCCCATCCGGCGGCATCCCGAAATCCAATAAGAGGTTGCCGTCACCAATGGCGCAGTTCACCAGCATCCGCAGGCAGGTCTCAATTGATTTGACATATTTTCCGCCACTCCAGAACCATCCCCCCCCTATAACCGCACAAGTCTCCCAAGGACGGTCCATCTGGAATGCCCCCGTGCGCTGCTCGGGGGTGCTAAATGAAACTCCGTATTTCACCGGGCCGCCTATCCGTCCGTTTGTCAACGCACCGGGATGGTAGGAGTTAATCATCTTATAAATCCGCTTCTGATCCAGTTTGATAGAGCCTCCATCCCACCAGATACCTTCGATCGAACCATACTTGGACATCAACTCTTTGACCTGGTTGTAGACATAGTCTTCGTAGGGCTGTATATTCTTAGTGTCATAAGTCGCTTCGTACATATCAAGTATGGAGTAGTACCACAGAATCCGGATGCCGCGCTTGTGGCAGGCATCCGCCAGCTCTTTGCAGATATCACGTTTGAAGGGTGTGCTCATAATATCGTGATCAGTATAAGCGCTGTCCCACATGCAGAATCCGTCGTGGTGCTTGGTTGTCAACACAATATAACCGGCACCGGCATCAACCGCCATCTGAGCAACCGCATCCGCATTAAACTTGGTCGGATTGAAGATTTTGTAGAGACTGTTGAAGATTTGGACCTGTTTGTCTCGGTACCCCTTTTCTCTGTAATATTTGTAGTTTTTCTTAATATCTTCAAGAGACATCTCGTCGGCATGCGTGTGGTCGGCCATATAACCAAGCTCATGCCAGGGGCGACGCCCCGGAACATTCGGCCAGGAAAATGCGTTTCCACGTATAAGTGCACCAGGGCCCCAGTGAATGAATATGCCGAAGCGCGCGTCACGCCACCACTTATAATCCTTCTCGGACGCACATCTGACTCCGTCAATCTCGGTCTTTTTCGGCGCGGCCATTGCCACCCCGGCCACCAACACGCACCCCATATATATCGCCAGCATTTTTCTCAACATAACTATCCTCCATCTCTTAAGACAAAAGCCTCTGCAAGGCACAAACTTGGCAGAGGTTCATCGACTTAATCGTATCTATTTCAACTCATTATTCAAAACAAGCTTACCGCTCGATGGTATTTTGACCATACGCTCAGTCTCACCGTAGCGAACCATGCACTTGCTACCGGGTCTACCGTGCAACACAGCTTTCACAAGCTTGCCGGAAGCCCATTCAATATCAACCACAAACGCCCCGCGTGCGCACAGCCCCTTTACAACTCCGTTCGGACGCACGGCAGGCAGCGCCGGCAGCAGAAGCAAACGATATAGGCCTGTTTTCTCGTCCTTCAAATGGCTTTGCAACAACATCTCGGCTATTACCGCCGTATAGCCGAAGTTGGCATCAATCTGGAAACAGCCACCATTGATGGAACTCAGCAGATTCTGGTGATAACGCGACATGGCGCTCTTGATAATTTTGTAGGCTCTGTCGCCATCAAACAACCGTGTCCAGCACAATGCCCGGTGCATCATACCCCAGGTGGTTGCACTGTCGCCACGTTCATTCAGCGAAACCCTGGCACCTTTCGCCCATTCAGGTGTAGTCAGCGGAGAGACCCAGCGTCCCGGATAAACACATACCATATGCGAGATGTGGCGATGCGTGTCGCCTCTCCGGTCGGCTTCATCGCTCCATTCCCGAAGCTGTCCCCATGACCCAATCTGCGGCGTAAGCAGTTTGGCCCGCGTGGCCTTGAGCTTCTCAACAAATTCAGCGTCCACTCCGAGAATCTCGGCACCCTCGATTGTGTCAGACAGCACTTCCCAGCTCAGCGACTGCGAGAATGTGGATCCATGCCTCCAGCGGTTACCCCTCTTCTTGGTTTCCGGCGTCGGTCCCGGACCATGCTCAGGAGAAGAGCCGGACGGATGTAGAATCGTGCCGTCAGGCAGTGTCATAAACTGCACCAGCAGACTCTCACTCAACTCTTTCAAAACTGGATATGCCACCTTACGCAGAAACTCTTTGTCCTGCGTGAATGCGTAGTGGTCCCAAATCTGTTCAGCCTCCCACAGAAAAACAGGGCCGCAGTAATAATCACCGCCGCCAAAACAGTTGAGTGCGGTATTGCAGTCGAAACCTGGTTTGCCGGGATACTTCTCGTGATACAGTTTTTTCAGTACCGGAATAATACTTAAGAGATAGTCCACCAGTACTTCGTCGCACTCGCTAAGCCCGGTCGGCTCAGACGGCCAGTAGTTCATCTCCAAGTTCAGGTCAAGATGGAAATCGCAGTCCCAGGCAGGATGATTCGAGTTGTTCCAGATTCCCTGCAGGTTTGCCGGCAGTGTTCCCGGACGCGAACTGGATATCAGCAGATAGCGACCCATCTGAAACACCATGGCTTCAAGCTCAGGATCACCAATTCCCGTACGGCTTTTGTAGCCGCGTATACGCTTGTCCATCGGCAGATCTTTTATCTCTGCCGAGGTCTCGCCCCAATTAAGGCTGACCCGACCGAAAAGTCCAGTGAAATCTTTCAGATGAGCCTGTTTCAGCTTGGCGTATGACTTCCCGGTGGCTGCTGACAGGTCTGATTTGACTGTCTTTTCAGGGTCACCGTCCAACCATCCTTTTGTATGATCCTGTACAAAACTTGTGCCCGCCGCCACAAATATCGTGACTGCATCTGCAGCTTTCACACTGACCGTCTCGCCTTCCGCCTTTACCTTGCCTCCATCTGCAACAACTTTGGCTGTCCAGCTGTATTTCATCCCATTATTAAGTACACCTGAGAATTTTATGCTTTTGCCGGATGCCGACGGTTTTGCACCGTGAGAGTCAATTCCTGACATAACCAGGTTAAATACCCCGGGCTTGTCGGCAGTAAAGTGCATTACCAGAACTTTGTCGGGATTGCTTACAAATACCTCGCGTTTGTAATGGACGCCTTCGCTGGTGGTGTACTCCACGCTCGCAACACCTGTATCCAAGTTCAGCCAACGACGATAATCATCTGCCGTCTCGTCACCGGTTTTCACTGACAAGTATCCGAGTGACTGATAAGCTCCGGTATCTTTGTTCATATCAGAGCCGATCCAGAGCGAGTCTATGTTCAGCTGCAGCTTTTCCTGTGCCACACCTCCATAAGTCATCGCCCCGATACTGCCGTTGCCGATTGGCAGTACATCCCACCAGTAACGGGCGGCAGGACGGTCGAACCAGATATTATTATCACCCTCCGGACACTTGCCGGGCTTGATTTTGGCAGTCTCTGTGAGAACGCTCTCCGCTCTGTCCTGTCGGGCAAAGGCTTTCCTCTGCTCGGCAGGCAATTTGCGTATCGTGCTGAGACCGCGCTTCAGTTCTCCCCCGAATATTCCCACAGGCAAGACCACCGCCATGGAAACAACAATCAACATTCTCCGAGCCAAAGCCATAACGCACTTTCTCCTATTTTCCACCGCTCTACTTCCCGTTCGGGCGACCGCTTACTCCGGCCTTCCTATTTTCAGGTTGTCAAACGAAACAGGCTGGTAGTCGCAGCCTATGGCAACGGCCCCTTTTTCAGCTCTACACTCCGCTTTCCCCAAACTCTTGCCATTCAACAGCAATTCAACTTCTTTGCCCTTGAATCTCAGCGATAGATTGTTCCAGCCAGCCTTCAATTCGCTCTTTCCCGACGCAAGCTCCCGCAAATCAAATTTCGTGTAGTTTTTGCGTTTTCCATTGACCGTCTCAGATGTTCGCGTGAGGGTCTCATCTGTCAATTTCCACTCCCCATCGGATTTCAAAAGCGCCTTTACGCCGATAAGGTGGTTCGGCCTGACAATGGAACTCATTCTTCCGGCCAATGTCACGAAGCCTTTGACGTCGGCTACCAGCTTGAAGTCAATCGACACGGTGAAATCGGTGAATTGCGCCTCACCAATAAACACCTGCGGGTTGTCACGCTTTTCGCCCCACTGAACCGGCATCGCCGGCACAGCCTGCTGCAGGCACTTGCCCTTGCCGTCCGCGCGCAGTTTAACCTCAAAAGCTCCTTCATCATCAGAAAAGTAGCGCGGTGCCACGCCGACAGTGGACGATTCAAAATCCTCATTGTATGGAAACGGAAACGGCGCGCTTGCCGGTGGCGGATTCGCGAATGTTCCGCGATGCTGCCCCGTTGTCGTGGTCACGGTAACATAGCTAGACGGGGGCAGATCAACCTTTATAACCCCGTTCTCAGGCGTTATGGGGCCGCTGTGCTTGAACCAGTCCCGCGACGTACTTGTCCAGACATGAAGCTTGCGTGAAGCGAATTCCGGCGGCAGATGGATAGTAAGTTTCTCCGCCTTACTGTTGCGTTTGGCCGCCATGGAATCTATCACCAGCGAAAAATCTTTTTTGTCAGGCGAGATATATGTCGAATAAGCCCCCAATCCATCCATCAGAGCACACCCGCTATCAACATATTTCCAACCGATTTTGGTGAATTGGGTCGTGTGCGCCATAACCCAAATATCCATCTTCACTTTGTAATTTCCTGACCATGGCTCGCGCGCTATCATCAGTCCCGGATCATGACAGCGCAGATATCCGTAGAATGACGTCACGGTGGCCCAGCGTATATCGGAAACAATCTTGTTCAGCGTGTAGGCTTTGTTCAATCGACGGGAGTAACACCAGCCGCTTTCACTGCGCCATAGCGGCTTGCCACAGTTCAACGCCAACTCAGGTGTCGGCTGGCCGAATCCGTAATGAATCCCGATTACATCCACAGCCTTTTTCAACTCGGGATCCTTGTCCATATATTCGGCGATCTGCCATTTATGGCCTGATGCCAAATCCGAAGCCACTATCTTCACATCGGTCAGTCCGGCTTTGTCAAGCGCCGCCCGTAAAATCTTGATATAGGCGTAACCAACCCGACCCGGATTTGATTCATTCCAAAGCCCGCAGTAATCTATATTGAGGTTGTAGTATTTTTTGGCGCCTTGTATAAATGAGACGATAATATCCGCGTTTTTCGCGGTGAAAAGTCCCGGACCA
>Ga0256913_10001032_pt1 | contig 14485 bp, 5 predicted proteins | sample Axial_MatmetaG_FD_185970 | JGI IMG/M metagenome (GOLD analysis project Ga0256913, IMG submission 185970) | Deep-sea worm associated microbial mat communities from Axial Seamount, Juan de Fuca Ridge, Pacific Ocean - Axial_Mat | ecosystem: Environmental > Aquatic > Marine > Oceanic > Microbial...
TTTTTTCCAAACACCTTGATCGTGATCGGGGCTATTTCGCCGCCCAGGTCTTTCAGGCGGTCGGGCAGCACCTGAAACAGCTCCGGCTCCAGTCGCGGTTCATGGCTTTCGTCAAATTCACGTATTTCGTCCATGATCTCGAAAGAAGAACGTTTATGTCCTTTTTTCAGGTTGATCACAAAGTCACCGTCGTTGGCATGTGTCCGCGGGTGTGCCAGGCTTCGCCCCGTTCTTAGCGAATAACTCTCCACCTCGGGGATCGTCATAATAAATTCGGCAATGCTTTTCAGCATGCTTTTGGTGCCTTCGATGGAACTTCCCGGTGGCGCCATATAGTCGTGGACAATAGTGCCTTCGTCCCATTCAGGCAGAAAACCGCTGGGAATACGCAGGTATGACCAGACCGCTATGGCTCCCAAAATGAGGATCATCAGAAAGGTGATGACGGGAAACCGCAAAAGGCCTTTGAGTGATTTTTGCTGGGCTTTTACCAATACCGGCATCACCCTGCCGGGTTTTTTCTTTTTAGCGGAAATGAAGACCGCTGCCAGTGCCGGTGTTAAAAATACCGCAAGTACCATGGAAACCACCACAGCGATGGCCAGCGTGGATGCCAGCGCCCGGAAAAAGATGCCCGGAACCCCTGTCAGAAACACCAGTGGCACAAACACCACCAGGGTTGTCAGCGTAGCGCCAAGCAAAGGCGGGATAATCTCTCCCGTTGCTTTGACAACCGCTTCTTTTTTGGAAAATCCTTCTTCCAGATAACGCTCGATATTCTCCACCACGACAATGGCATTGTCCACCAGAATGCCGATAGCCGCCGCCAGTCCGCCCAGGCTCATCAGGTTGAGGTTCATGCCCAGCAGTTTGATAAAAATAAACGTGATCAGCAGGGCCACCGGAATAATGATAACAGTGATGAGTGTGATACGCAGCCGTTTCAGGAAAAGCCACAGGATGAGGAAAGTCAGCAAGGCCCCGAGAAAAATGGCATCGCGGACACTGCCGATGGCTCCTTTGATGAAATCGGTCATGTCGTACCATTTGGTCACCTCCACGTCTTGCGGAATGACATTGGCCATGCCTTCCAGACGATGCTCCACCTCATCCATAATGGTAACGGCATTGGTGCCGGGTTGTTTAATTACCGTTACCAGAACGGCAGGTTTCAGGTTGCTCTCGCAGGCAATGAATGTCTCTTTTACGGCAGGTTCCACCGTGGCCACATCCGACAGGCTGATGACGGTCTCTCCTTTGCGGGCAACAATGGTGTTTTTGATATCGTCAATACGCAGAAAACGGTTGTCGGCAATGTTCAGGTATAATTTGTTGGCCTCGTTAAGCCGTCCGACAAACTGCAGGTTATTGGCATCCTGCAGGGCTTTTTCGATGGTTTTGTAATCCAGCTGAAAAGCCACCAGTTTGTCGGGTTTGAGATTAACCCAGTATTCCCGCTGATGGCCGCCCATCACTTCGATATTGTAAACCCCCGGGATGCTGGCCAGTTGCGGGCGAATGGTAAAAATGGCTATATCCCTCAGTTGCAGCAGGTCCAGCTTGTCGGAAGTGAGTGCAAATCCGGCAACGGGATAGGTGCTCGTGGTAAAACGCCTGACCTCGATGGAGACACCGGGAGGCAGTTTGTTCTGTATCCCGCTGATCTGTGCCTGCACCAGCTGGTAGGCACGGAACATATCCTGATCCCACTGGAAGTCGATGTCAATGTCTGCCGACCCGCGGCTGATGTTGGAGCGTACGGTACGCACACCCTCCACCATCATGGCAGCTTCCTCGATGGGTTTTACCACTTCCATCTCCATCTCTTTGATGGGTGCCAGGCCATAGTCAACATAAACGGCTACACGCGGAAAAGTGGCGTCGGGAAAAACACCTTCGGGGATACGATAGATAAGATATCCGCCGATCAGCGAAAGCAACAGCGCCATAAAAACGATGGCCCGCTTATTCTCTACCGCAAATTGGGAAAGTTTTTTCATTTCACCTGTACCTCCATACCGTCAGTCAATGAATAGGCTTTTTCCGTCGCCACCTCTTCACCTTCTTTAAGCCCTGAAACAATCTCCACAAAATCATCCTGCTTTATCCCTATGGTAACATTTCTTTTCTCTACCTTATTTCCTTTTAATACATAAACACTATATATGCCTTCTTCTTCAAGCAGTGCCCTGCGCGGAACTACCAAAGCGTTTTTGTGAACTTTGTCGGGAAAAGACAGCTGTACGAGCATCCCCGGCCTGAATTCCCGCTGCGGGTTATTTAATCCAAGCCTGATGTTGACGGTTTGCTTTCCGGCATCCACCTTTCCGCTGAATGAAGCAACGGGTAACAACAACGGGGAATGGGGATAGTCAGGAAAAGAGACTTTCACTTTTTTCAGCTGTTTTACGAGCGGCATATACGCCAGGGGAAGGTCGCCGTAGATATCCAGCCGGCTGAGGTCGGCAATATGTACGATGGTCTCTCCTTTTTGTACCACATCACCGTTGTTTTGGGCTATTTCCAGCACAATTCCGCTGATGGGACAATAGAGCGGGATTTCTTTAATTTCATCAGCCACTAATTTCCTTTGTTCTTCATTCATATCATCCATAGCCTGGTTCAGTGCTTCCCGCATAGGCGGGACCACCACCCCTATTTTCTGACCTTCTTTCACCTCATCTCCGTTCAGCAGGCTGAAGCCGGTCAGCCGCCCGTCGAACTGGGAAGCGAGATAAGCATCGTAGCGTAATCTTATTTCACCGAAAATCACTACAGAATCCGAAAGATCGGTTCTGACGGCTTTTTCCACTTTAATATACACCGGAAGATGGTTCTTCTGTTTTGCAGGCGGCGGCTGATTACAGGATGCCTGAATAATCATAACTATAACCAAAGTGAAAATCAGATATTTATTCATGGTTGTTTTTCTTTTCGCATTATTTTCTAAAAACACATTCAGGTTCCGTTGCATCCCGGATTTTTTTACTCACTAATTCCCAAAGTTATGATCTTCTCCACCTGGTTGGTTGTAATATAAAATTCAATCAGGTTCATGGTATATTGGAGCCGTGTTTCTTCGATGGCCAACTGTGTATTGGTCAGCCGGTGTTGTGCCGAAAGATAATCGAGGTTTGTCGAAATACCTGCTTTGTAATTCATTTCGGCATAGCTGACAGCCTGCTCCGTAATGGCTTTCCCCTGTGTCTGCAATGCCAGCACCTGTTTCAGATTCACCAGTTTTTCATACACTTTATACAAATGGATTAAAATTTCCCGTTCTGCATCCTGTTTTTGAGCAGCCAGCGATTCAACAATGGCTTTGGACTGTTGTTTTTTGTATCCTGTTTCGTGGCCGTAATAAATGGGCACTGTAATACCGGCATCCACACGCCAGTAGTTGCCCTCGCCTACAGGATCACCGTCGGTATAATATCCGCCGTCAACCAAAATATGCGGCACCTGGGAGGCGGTAATTTCCTGCGTCCTGAATTCCTGGGCTTTGACCCGTGAATTGTAGGCAGCAATCACCGGGTTGTCTGCCAAAACATCCACGGAAATATCCGGTACGGGAGCTTCGGTAATGGCCGCTACTTTCAGGGGAGCCAGTTGCAGACTGTCGGCATTTTGCCATCCCAGCAGCCGGGCCAGTTCGCTGCGAAGGTTGTTGCGTATAATGGCCAGCCTTGCCGTGTCTTCCTGAAGTTTAATGATTTCGGTTTCTGTCTGCAGGACATCCAGACGCGACTGCGTCCCGGCTTTCCACATGCTTTGTGTCAGCTCCCTGTGGCGTTGTAAAAAACCAAGCCGCTCCGCCAGGAGTTCAATCTGCTTTTTTACCTGAAGAATGCCCATATACAGCGAAGTTGACCTGCCGATGATTTCCAGCCGGTTTTGCTCTTTTTCCAGTTTTAAAGTTTCCACATCCTGCAGCGACGACCGGCCGGTTTTCTGAATCACATCACCCAGCGACCAGTCGGCATGAACAGCTGTCCACACCTGGTTGAAATAATAAGGTTGCAGGAAACGGTTCTCCATAGCCACGCTCCCGTCAATTCTGGGGATAGCCCTTGATTTGGTCAGTGAAGCTTCATTTTCCGTAGCTGATATCATGTGGTCGTCGGACCGGAGCAGAAAACTGTTCTGTTCCGCCTTCCTGACACAGTCTTCCAGGGTTAACAAACGAACCGACTGGGCAGGCAAGGCAACTATCCATAAACCTGTAACGATCAACAACAGCAATTTTCGCATAAATACTTCTTGAAAGACATCAAATTTAGGGAATTCTTTGCACTTAAATCGGATTACATGTTTTTTAACATTAACCTTTATTACCGGCACCAAAAGCCGCCTGAATTTATCCTGAAAAAATTTAATGTACATTTGTTTTTCGAATACGAGTTGCTGATTAACCTTATCGTATCGATCAAAAAATGAAATTCTCTATCAGGCCATATATTATCTTTTTTGTTTTTTTTGTTGCCGGTCAGGCCTATGGACAAAATCAACAAGTCATTGACAGCTTGATAAATGTGGTGGAGCAGGGGGCTGACGACACGGAAAAAATCAAGGCTTGCCTTGACCTGAACGATCTGTTGATCCGGTCCGATCCGGATACAACCAAATATTTTCTGAACAAGGGATTGTTTTTGTCCAAGAAAAATGATTTAGTGGACGAGACCGGGATGTTCTATTCATCACTTGGCGACATTTATGTAATTAAAAACGATCTTGTTCAGGCCCTGGATAATTATTTGAATGCCATCGAATTATACAAAGTGGCAGGAGACTACTCAAGTATGAGCAATGTTTATCTCAACATGGGGAATATTTACCTGACACAGGGCAACTTCTCTATTTCATTGATTTATTACAATAAAGGCTTAAAAATTGCCGACAGTTTGAAAATCGAGCGACTTCTGCCCCATTTTTACAACAATATGGGTGAGTTGTACAGCGATCTTCACAATTATGAGTTGGCTATTGATAATTATAAAAAAGCGCTGGATTTTTACCGCAAAAAACATCATAATCCGGGTGCCGCTGCCATCATGAACAATATCTGCCAGGTATATATCAAAATGAAAGACATTAAAGATGCCGAAGAATACCTGAGCCGTGCATATAAGATTTACGACAGTATCTCAAATAAGAAAGGCTTGTACGACATTTTCATCAACAAGGGGAATATTGAGGAACTCAAAGGAAACTATGAGCAGGCCCTGATGAATTATTATGAAGCCCATAAGTATCTGGATAATATCGGGGAAATGTATTTCGGGCCCGCTTCTTCTTTATACGCTGAGGTTTACACTCATCTGGGACATTGTTACCTTATGTTGCATGATGACGGAAAGGCAAAAGAACACCTGACAAAAGCCATCGAAAAAGCCCGGGAAACAGGATCGCTTGAATTGATGACAAAAGCAACGCTGGATTTAAGCAAACTGTACGAAACAGAGCAGAAACCGGCGGAAGCCCTGAGATACTACAAACTCTACAAAAAATACGATGACAGCATCTCTGTTGAGCGGAACAGGAAGGCTATCACACAACTGAATATGCAAAACAAATTCAGTCAGCTGCTCAAAGAGAAGGAGGTGGAAACATTAAAATACAGAGAACAGCAGAGAAGAAAAGAAATATGGTATCTGGTAACCATTGCCGGAATTATTGCTTTGTTGATTGTTGCGATTTTATTGTTCATCACACAACGGCTTAAAAGAAAAAACCTGAAGCTTGAAAAAGAAAAACTGAGCAGCGAACTCGATTACAAAAACAAAGAACTGACAACAAACGTGCTTTACCTGCTGAAGAAGAATGAATTCATCATCAATATCTCCAACCAGTTAAAAAGCCTGCGTTATTCTTTTAAACCGGAAAACAGGAAAATTGTTGACGGCATCATCCGTGAGATGGAACAAAGTGCTTCCAAAGATATATGGAAAGAATTTGAAGTCAGGTTCCAGGATGTTCATTCCGATTTTTACAACAAACTGATCAAGAAATATCCTGATCTGTCACCCAATGAATTAAAGCTGTGTGCTTTTCTCAGGCTGAATATGTCCACCAAGGAAATATCGTCCATTACATTCCAATCTTATAACAGCATCATCATGGCGCGTCACCGGCTGCGTAAAAAACTGGACATTTCTTCCAACGAAAACCTGATTACTTTTCTGAGACAGCTTTAACTATAAAACATATTTGCCGAACAAAAAAAAGGCCGCACTTTCGTGCGGCCTCCTCTGATTAACCTAATTATTAATATCCGTATTATTTGGATATCAGCAATTTGTAAGAGTGGGTATTTTTATCATTGGACAGGATTACATAGTAAATACCTGCCGGGAATGAAGCCACACTTATGGTTGCATGCGCTTCTTCAAGATCTTTAATCATAACGGTTTTACCGTATTGGCTGATCATCCTCATTGAAGAATTTGCTGCATTATCAATATTAACCATGTGTCGTGCCGGGTTCGGGTAAATCCGGACGTTCTCAAGGGAATTGTCAACAATACCGGCCAGTATTTCCATAGAAACCGGAACATCAACATCTCCGTTAACCACATCTACCACGCCTTCCGCAGGCTCATAACCTTCTTTGGTCACCATATAATCATAACTACCGATGATTACATCGTCAAAGGCTGCTATGCCATCGGCACCGGTAGTAGCGGTATTGTCGTTGAATTCAACTTCGGCACCTTCCAGCGGATTGTTCTCCATATCCATGACATGGAAAGTAACCGTATAAAGTTCGTAAAGCATCGTGATGTCAATTTCAGCATTTTCATCAATGATGTTAACGGTTCCCGACATATTCTGGTAACCGGGTTTCATGGCTGTATAGTAATAATAACCTGGTTCTACGCCCTGGAACAGAGCCAGACCGTCGGCATCAGAAGTTACTGTTTCTTCATCAATAGTAACATCTACTCCTTCTAAAGGATCGCCGTTTTCGTCAGTACACCAGAATGAAATACTGTAAGTAATCATGAACATGGTTACATCTACATTCACATCCTGATCAACCACTGAAACCGAGCCCGAAACAGGCATATAGCCTTCTTTCTGAGCCTCATAATCATAATCGCCGACAGGGTAGTCTTCAAACAAGGCCAGACCGTCATAATTAGAGGTAACCGTTACTCCGTCAATGGTAATTTCAACGCCGGACACAGGATTATCGTCAACATCCTGGCACCAGAAAGAGATATCAAATCTTTGCAGCACCATAACAACGTCCACATCCACGTCGGCATCCGTTACGGTTACCGTACCTGTTACAGGCCAATAGGCATATTTGTCAGCCGTATAATCATAGTCGCCGGGCAGATTGGCTGTAAACAGAGCCAGACCGTTGGCGTCGGAAGTAACGGTTTCATCACCGATAGTCACTTCAACACCGGCCATCGGGTTGGCGTCTTCGTCAACACACCAGAAGGAAATGTCGAAACCTGACAACATCACTACTGTTTCGTCCACGTCGGCGTCCACAACTGTTACCGTACCGGTTGCCGTTACATAATTAGGATTGACGGCCGTGTAGTTGTAATCTCCCGGAATGTAATCCGTAAACAGCGCCAGTCCGCTGGCATCGGAAGTAACGGTATCATTACCAATAACCACGTCAACATCCGAAAGCGGGTTGTTGTCTTCGTCAACACACCAGAAGGAGATATCGTAAGCTGTCAGCATTACAACAGTTTCATCAACATCTGCTCCGTCAACCAGTACCGCACCTTCAACCGTACCGTAACCGCTTTTCACAGCCGTGTAATCATAGTTTCCGTAAACATAATCAGTAAACAGTGACAAACCAGAAGCATCTGAAGTAACTGTTTCGTCATCAATGGTTACGTCAACACCCTCCAGCGGATTACCATTCTGGTCTTCGCACCAGAAACTGATGGTATAAGGCACCTGAATAACCGTCAGTGTAACGGGAACCGTCACCTGGGCGTTATTCGGATCATCCGAAGTAAGTTCTATATCTGCCGTATAAGTACCGCTTCTAATTCCGTGCGGGTTCAGCATCACATCAAGTACTGTAGGTGAGTTGTCGGTATCGGGTAAAACAACACCGTCAATATATTCTGCTCCGTCAACAGTCAGCCATCCAAGTGCCTGATCGGAAGCACGCAGCCTGACATTATCAACTGCAAAGTAATATCCTTTGCTACCGCTAGCCACAACATAATTGAATCTAACCTGGAAGTTCTCATTGGCATATGCCGAAACATCATAGGCTTTGTGAACACCATTTGAGTTATAACCCAATTTACCGTCGGTTGCGTGTGCCTCATAAATCATCACCCATTTCGTTCCGTCGTAAACATATACTCTGGCCGTATCGCCGGCTTGCCAGTAAGCTGAAAACGCCTGGTCAAATTCCAGCCTGAGGCCCTTGTTCAGGTAAGCCGATGCATCCAGTACCGGAGACATCAGGTCTGCGTCAACACGCGGTTCATATTCTCCGGCAGGTTTTTGTCCGTTACAGAAAGCAAACGGGGTTCCGTCGAATGTATAAAATGTCTGATAAGCCGTATTCATTCTCCATGTAGTATCGCTCGTTCCGTTATTAACAACAGACCAGGTGGCAGGAATACCGTTATCAAAGCCCTCATCGAACAGTATATCTTCATCATATACAACAGTGGCTGTGAAGTTTGTCGGGAAGCCTCCGGCATTACCCAGGTTCATATTAATGTTGGCTGTTTCGTTGTCGTTAAGTGTTTCTGTAATGGACAATGGATCAACACTAAATTCAGGAGGTGTTGACTCACCAATTTCGATATCATCAATCAGCCAACCGTATTTATTACCGTAACCGTTAGTAGATATTCTGAAACGAATAGAGACATTGTCGTACATATTGTAATCCGACAGATCGAAATATTCTTTTTTCCACCAGTTGTTCGTTGGCGTCTGGTAGCCTGTACCCCAATCACTGTAGGAGTCTTCGTCGAAACTCGGGCCAATCGGATTATATCCTGAGAACCGGTAACCGTTCTGTCCCATATAAGTTGATAACGGGAGGAATTCGTATGAATAACCGCCATCGGTTGAAATCTCCACATAACAATGGTCATATCCTCCGTCGGTTTTGGCAATATGATTGAATGATAACATCATATTGTCGCGATTTGTCAGATCAAAACTACCGGTAACATACAGAACGTTGTCGTTGTTACCCGTATAATCGTTATAAATGCATTGACTGCCGCTTACATAATAATTAGTGTTAATTACCCAGTCAACATTGTTGTTATCATCATTTGCAGTCATACCCATTCCACTTTCAAAATCTTCATAAAAAGGAAGTTGAATTTGGTCATATGATGTGGTAAATGATAACGGGCCTGTCCAGTCGCTGACATCTCCACCGCCACAGGAAGTTCTGATATAACAGTCATAAGAAGTTGTAGAGGTCAAATCCGGAATAGTAAAAGTTTCCGAACCGTTGGGGTTTGAATTAAAATGAGGATATGAAAGACTTGGATCGTTATCAGGATCAAATCCCGGGTCACCAACTTTGATTGTCCAGGCTGTTGCGCCGTTCAGGTCTTCCCAGTATATATCAGCTGTTTCCTGGCTAACAGAAAGTACGTCAGCGTTTACCGGAACGATACATGAAGGAAGTTCTTCAATGGCAATATCATCCAGATAAATCTTAATGTCGGAATACTCTTCACTATTATGCCGCCAGGCAATATAGGCATCCGTACCCGTATAATTGACAAAATAAACTGTATAATACATCCAGTCTGTCGTCATTTCACGGATTGTATCAAACGGAGTAAATGTGGTATAATCCAACGGATCGGACATGGTTCCCACAATGATTCCATCTGCCGTACCCGCGCCTGTTGTGGCTTTTTTAGCCCAGAAACTTGTCTGTAAGGTACTAATTACCGGTTCTATTTCAGGGGAAACAAGAATTAACTGAGAAGTTTCGTCGTTTCTGGCATTGTATTCAATACCTTCTCCTGAATAACCCGTATAACTGGCTGAGTAGGTCAGCTTGATCGTTGCGTTGTTGGAGGCTGATTCTTCAACAGTGTACCAGCAAACAGGCAGTTCAGGCTCTAACGGGTAAGGAGGTCTTTCACCAAAATCTTCATATATAGGAATGTCTTTCGGTAAACAGTCCGTCAATATTGTTATTGGCCAGCTCCAGGCACTGGTATCTCCTACGCTGCAAATAGCACGTGCATACACATCGTAATAAGCTCCGTCCAGCAAGTCGGTAATGGTAGCCGGATTTGAATTAACGATCACCTGGGTTCCCGTACCTAATTGGAAACCGGTAGTGTCGTATTCAAGTTGCCATTCGCCGGGGCTTCCTAAAATGTCTGTCCAGCTGATAGTGGCTGTAGTGGCTGTGATTGTATCCAGGGTAAGATCCAGGGGCTTCATACAGTCTGGAATCAAATCCAGGGTCACATCATCCAGATACATTTGACCGTATTGAGGGACAATACCTTTAATGGCAATGTATGTATCGGTTCCCGTATAATTATAGAAATAAACTTCCTTCAATGTCCACTCACCACCCGGAATATATGTATCAAAAGCAGTAAATGTTGAGGCGTCGAACGGATCCGACATGGTTCCTATTTCAAACGGATACTGATAAGGCTGATTAGTATTCCAGTCAACGTCATTCATACCGTAAAGCGATAACATCATGTCGGAAATATTATCAACTTCAGGAAGAACAAGAATAAGGTCCGGATTCGGATCAACATCTGCAGCAAACACGACGTAGTTAGGATATGACCGGGATTTTGAAGAAGATTTTGTAACAACTTTACTATATTCTGAAGAAGAAGAAATCGTAGGCACCCAGCAGTTCGGAAGATCCGGCGCTGTCACACCGTCAAAATTTTCGTCGTAAGGATAAGCCGGTGTATCACACCTTGTATTGAATGACCAAACCGTACCAGGGTTATCATTTGTTGTATTTTTACAAACTACTTTCCAGAAATATTCGGTTCCGTAATCCAGCGTGGCGGGTGTGTAAGAACCAGAACTCTGTCCGTTGGTTGACCCATCCGGAACAACTATGGTTGTCGGAGGGTTATCTGTTCCGAAATACAAATCATACGTTTCTGTATTTGTTCCGAAATCCCAGGTAAGTGTCGGATTCAGGCTTACCAGCATGGCTTCGTCTGCCGGAGATGGGTTGCCTGGAAATCCGGGCGACCCGGCCGGCAAATATTCTACGGTAATAGTCCAGGTGCCGTCATCCACTTTTGTATAATCTATTGAACATTCATCCGGAGCACTGTAATAAGATGTTCCGGCATGTAATTCAAAATCCAATCCTTCACCGTTTTGCGGCTGAAGACCGAAAGCGATATCAAGTCCGGTACGGCTATATGAATAGGTGCCGGCAGAATATCCGGAACCGTTATAAACCTGAGGTTCTTTTGTTCCGCCCGTTGAGGTACACCACAATTGCGAACGTTGCTGGTTCCTCCTTTGTGGTGATACAGATGTCATATCATAGGTAACATCCACATAAAGTACAATAGCACCATCAGGTACAGCCACGTTGAGCTGGCCCGGACATGGTGACGAATCGCCATCATATCTGAATAAGTGCGAGGTTCCAATGTCACCGGCTGAATAGGTGGCACTGATCGTTTCTGTTGTAGTCTGCGCAAAAGAAAAACTTCCGATGAGCAGTACTAATAATGACAGTAAAACTGTTTTTTTCATTTTTCCTGTTTTTAATTTATTTGTTTGTTTTGAAACTTTCGATTAAACTTCGATTGCTCGTTTCGTTTTCAGGCGCAAATAAAACACTCACTGCTTAAACAATATTAATAATAGGTATCACAAAAGATTAACAAGTGCGTTTTACAGCCTCACAAACTATTTACAAGTAAGTTATACATCCTGATTATCAATTTATTACACATATAAATAGTTTTTATGAAAAACCGTGCCGGATAAGATAATCCGTTAAATTTTCAGAAAATTTTATTGTTTTTTTATTCAAAAGAACCTTTCTCGGTATTGACTATTATTTGTTTAGCCGTTTGTTTTACCTGCTCGTTTATTATTACTTTTTTTGTTATGACAGTCGCCTGATTAACAACTGAATATGTGTTGCTGTAAATAGTTTGTGAGATTAAAAAAACGGCCTGTAAATAGTTTGTAAGGTCATTATCTTATGATATGTGTCGGGGAATATATTTTTTTGCATTGGAATTCACAGTTAATCGAAAAGAAGAAATGGCCGAAAAGAAAAAAATACAAAACGAAGAAACGGATTACGAAGAAGTTGTAAAAAAGAAGCTGGATAAAATCATTGAACAAACCAGTAATGAAAACAGTGCTTTAAAAAAGATCCTTGAAAGTCTTAACGATTTAAACGAGCAGGATAATAAAGCGTCTGATCATAAGAAAAAAAGAAAAAGTAAGAGATAAAATGATAGGACAACAAATCAAATAATTATTAAATAACAAATTATTAATAAAATGAAAACGTTTAACAAATTATCTACAATCACATCCCTGATTATTTTATTATGGGGCTTTGGTTTTCTGCAATCAGGTTTTGCGCAGCTCAATCCTCCGCAAAACTTAAGTTATACTATAGAAGACTACAATGATGTTATTTTATATTGGGACCAGCCGGAAGGAGATTCGGCTCTCCTCCACTGGGATTCCGGTAATAACGATGATTCCTGGGGATTTTTATTAAATCCTGAAGAGTACAGCTGTGCCGCCATGTGGGATCCTGAACACATTAACAGCTATGACGGCTGGATCATCAAAAAGATGCGCATTTTCGTGGTCACCGACGCTCCTTCCGATGTTCAGTTAAAAATATGGACAGGCCCGGAAGCAACAGAAATTTACAGCCAGGAGATAACAACTTATAATGTAGGCGAATGGACCGAAATCATTCTGGACACTCCTGTTGAAATTGACGCAACAACCAATTTATGGGCAGGATTATACATTAATATGCCTGTTACAGGAACATTTATGGGAATTGATGAAGGGCCCGAGATTGATGGTTATGGCAATTTATATTACTGGAACGGAGAGTGGCGTCATGATCAGGCAGCCGGAAACTGGAATATTCAGTTGTTAATTGAACCCCCTGCGGAACCTACCTACCTGCACTGGGACAGTGGTGCAAACGATGATTTCTTCGGGTTCTTTCTGGATGGCTCCTACCAGTTTGCCTGTGCCGCCAAATGGAACCCCGAGCATATTGACTCATACGATGGTTGGGATATCACTTCCATGCGTTTTTATCTGAGCGATGCCACTATTACCAGCCTTCAATTAAAAATATGGACAGGCCCGGACGGAACAGAAGTTTACAGCCAGGATGTCGATTTATCGGATGTTAACATTTTCGACTGGACAGAAATCACTCTTGATACACCTTTCCAGATAGATGCTTCAACAGAACTCTGGGGTGGTATTTACATTGACATGCCTTCACCGGGCGCCCCTGTTGGTGTTGATGAAGGGCCGCTGGTGGAAGGCCAGGGATTTTGGCTATATTATCAGGACCAATGGTGGAATGCCGATGATGCCGGTGTGAATGATAATATGAATATCCAGCTGGGTGTTGAAGAACCGGCCGAGCGTGACGGCAGCAGAAGCATGCTCGGATATAATGTTTACAGAAACGATGTGTTACTTAATGCAAGTCCTATTTCACCAACAGTATATGTAGATGAAAATCTGTATAATGGTACTTATGATTATTATGTAACCGCCGTTTATGACGAAGGTGAATCGGATCCTTCCAACACGGTAACAGTAGTCATTGATGCTCCTGTTGTTATCGAACAGGACTCGCTGGCACTTGTTGATCTTTATAACAGTTGTGGTGGCCCTGACTGGTCAAACCACGACTTGTGGCTTGAAGGCCCTGTTGCTGAATGGGAAGGGGTTGTTGCCGAAGGCACACGGATTACAGAACTTTGGTTGCAAATCAATAATGTTACGGGAGATATTCCTGAATCAATTGGCGACCTGACCGGCTTAGAAAAATTACACCTCGAAAGTAATAATATCACTTCTATCCCTGATAATATCGGAGACATGACCGCGTTGAAGGTATTCTGGATCGGGTGGAACCCCATGACCAATATTCCTGAATCAATTGGCGATTTGAGCAATCTCGAACAACTTCATATCGGTTTTACCAATCTCGGGTCTCTTCCTGAAAGTTTTGGCAACCTGACCAATCTTAACTGGCTTGGTGCCGGTGATGCCGGACTGAACAGTTTGCCTGAGAGCTTTGGAAACCTTGTTTCTTTGGAATCATGTTTCCTCTGGGAAAACAACTTAACCGAGCTGCCCGAAAACTTCGGAAACTGTACCAGTATGAAATATCTCCAGATTTATGAAAATCAATTATCATCATTACCGGAAAGCTTTGGCAACATGGCCAATCTTATAAGCCTCTATGCCGAAGACAACGTTTTGGAATCACTTC
>Ga0256913_10001033_pt1 | contig 14484 bp, 15 predicted proteins | sample Axial_MatmetaG_FD_185970 | JGI IMG/M metagenome (GOLD analysis project Ga0256913, IMG submission 185970) | Deep-sea worm associated microbial mat communities from Axial Seamount, Juan de Fuca Ridge, Pacific Ocean - Axial_Mat | ecosystem: Environmental > Aquatic > Marine > Oceanic > Microbial...
ATAAAACAGTCTTTGATAGCCTTTTTTTAAATTTGTATCTTCTAGGAACTTTAACAAAATGGAAATGGCAAAAACGAAATACATGGCCATATAAGATGGATGAAATAAACCTAAATCGGTATAATAAAAGGCATGCGGATTGCTGGGATAGTTATGATATGCCCTTTTTAACATAATGATGGAGGACAAAACACTTCCATTCACAAAAGCAGCCAAGACCCAAAATTTTGCACCAATCACTTTGGGCGACTTAAACAGAAAGACGAGAGGGAATAACAAAAGGGAGAATTTTACTCCTATATCAAACCAAGCGGCCGACTTATCCTCGCTGTAGAATAAGGAGACCACATGCATCAGATAAAATAAAACGCCAATAATAACAATGGGTTTGTGAGTAAAGCGAAAGGTTTTATTTACGATGCCTTCTGCAATAATGCTCATAGAAAACAGGGCAATCAGAACCGGAATCGATCGCAAACTCAAGGGCATTAAAAAAGCCATCAGCATAAGGAAGAATAAGCTTAAACGGCCATAAGATTTATTGTGCTTTCTACTCATCGAAAAACTTTTTTTAAGGTTTTAAATATCAATTTTATGTCGTGTGCTAAGCTTGGATTTGCTAAATATTTTTGGTTTAGCTCTAATTTATGTGGCATCACCTCCTCCAAATATGTTTGTTCAGCATGCTCGCTATTAGCCAATATTTCATTCTCGTTAAAATACTCAATAGAAGCATAATCGGTAATTCCTGGCTTTACGTCTAACACCTTTAATTGCTCTTTAGTATAAAGATCTACATATTTTCTTACTTCGGGGCGGGGACCCACCAAACTCATATCGCCTCTGAGCACATTAAAAAGTTGTGGTAACTCATCCAACTTATACTTCCTGATAAACGAGCCTATTGTGGTAATCCTGCTATCCTTATTTCCCACCGTAAGGAGGCCTTTTTTATCGGATCCCAAGACCATAGACCGAAACTTGATTAGTTTGAAATCCCTATTGCCTTTGCCAACCCTGTCTTGAATATAAAATATTCCTCCTCTACTTTCCACAACTATTGCCAATGCTATCATCAGTAAGACAGGCGCTAAAACCACCAATCCAATGAAAGAAAATAGGACATCGAACAATCGCTTAAGCATGCTGCACTTTTTTTACAGATTCCACCACCACTTCTATAATCGTAGAGACTTGTTCGTCCGTTAAATCCTGATAAACCGGTAAGGTAATTTCTCGAGAATAATTATCAAAAGCCTGAGGATAATCTTTCATCTGAAAGCCTCTGCTTTTATAGGCTGAATGCATGGGTAAAGGAATAAAATGAACATTCACCGCCACTTCTCGCTCAAATATCTCATGAATCATCAAATCACGCTGCTGTTCAGTAATATCTTTAACCCTCAAAAGAAATAAATGATAGGATGTTTCTCGCTGATCATCCTTCATAAGAGGCAATTCCGCCCAAGAATATTTACTAAAAGCTCTTTGATAAGTTTGCATGATTTCTTTTCTACGGGGCAGATTATCTATCTCATAATATTTTAAAGCCACCAGCCCCAAAGAGGCTTGTATATCGGTCATATTACCCTTATAACCGGCATCCACCACATCATAACGCCAAGCCCCTTTTTGTGTTTTGGCAAAAGCATCTTTACTTTGCCCATGCAAAGAAATGGTATTTAGATATTTATAGATCTCCTCATGGTCGAAAGGCTGTGGTAAATTCAAAGCTATGGCTCCTCCTTCGGCAGTGGTGAGATTTTTTACGGCATGGAAAGAAAACACCGTGATATCTGTAAGTCCTCCCGTCTTCTTTCCACCATAATGTGCCCCAAAAGAGTGGGCTGCATCACTCATCACCAAAATTCTCCCCAGCTTTTTCTGGTTTTCTGTCTGTGCCGAGAACAAAGCTTTTTTCTCCTTCACCAAAGCATTGATACCCGCATAATCGGCAGGAAATCCCCCAATATCCACAGGGATAATCACCTTTGTCTTGCTTGTAATAGCCTGACTGATAGCCTTCAGGTTAATATTGAAATCGTGGGCATTGGTATCCACCATCACCGGGGTAGCACCCGTATGAACCACCACATTGGCAGTGGCCGAATAGGTATAGGCCGGAATGATGACCTCATCGCCCTCACCCACGCCAAACCACCTGAGGATGATCTCCAAACCGAAAGTGGCCGAGCTCGTACAAATTGTTTTGGCATGACCACAGTAGGCCGTTATCTTCTTCTCGAACAGCTTGGTCTTAGGCCCTGTGGTGATCCAGCCTGATTGTAAGGTGTCGGCCACCTCATCAATGGCTTCTTGTTTGATATGTGGGGGTGAAAATGGTATCATGATCTTATTTTAAAAAAATAGTAAACAAAATTAGCCTTTATTTAATTACCTCTATGAATTTTTTTGCCAGTTGCCGATAATCATGGTTCTCTCGAACAAAGGCAGATCCTTTGGCACCCATTTGCTGCAATTCCTCAGGCGAAGCTTCTTTAAGCTGCTGAATAGCTTGAGCTATGGCATCCGGATTTTCCGGTTGAATATCTATACCACAACCCACTTCTCTCACTACATTATTACCCGCTTCTATGGCTTGAATAATCGGCTTGGCTGCCATCATATAATCAATGAGCTTATTGGGCGAAATGCCAAAACGGAATAAAGACTGTCTTTGTAGCCCAATATAAAGAAAATCGAACTTCTGAAGTAAAGAGGGAATCTCCTTTTTATCAATACTCGAAAGCATAAAAACATTGGACAGCTTTAGTCTTTCAATCAATTTCTGCAGATTGTCTTTCTCAGGGCCTTTGCCTACCAGAACAAAAGCCACATCAGTTTGTTGTTGGGCTGCTTTTATAAAGGAATCCAAAGCATTGGCCAGACCAAAAGTTCCGGTATAAGCCACTATATAAGCGAATTTTTTCCGGATGACTTCCACTTCATTTTTGGTGGTCTCGTTGAGCTGTTTTTTCTGTTCCCACTCTTCCGCCAAAACGCCATTGGGGATATAATGCCATCTTTTAAGATCCAAGCCATGAGCTTTCATATGCTCTTGTGTTTTAGGAAGCATAGAGACCACGGCATCTGCTTTGCGGTAGGCCAAATCCTCCCCATGTTGCATAGCCACAATAAATGGATGATATTTTGACATGCCACCCAGTTCCATGGGCGAAAGAGGCCAAAGATCGTGGACTTCATATATATATCTGGCTCCTGAAAGTTTGGCGATTTTTTTTGCCACATAATTATCGCTGGGATAGGTAGAGGAGGCTATCACCACATCGGGCTGATAGGTTTTGGCAAAATATCCGGCTTTCTTCCATGTCTTATTGATGAAAGCAAACATATTCTTTATCCTACCCACTCCATTTCCTGTATATTCCGGAGTGTTTACCCAAATATACCTAATCCCATCCATCATCTCCTCTTTGATGTCCTCTTCCATGGCAGGATTATAAGAACGAATATGAGAATGATTGGCCAATAAGATCGTCACATGATGACCCAATTTCAACCATTCCTTCGCAAAATAATAAGGGCGATATTCCATCCCCATGGTGGGGGAGCCTGCATAGTGATTGATTAGGAAAATATTCATACTATGAATGTGTTTGCTTAGACAGAATTTGATGAACGAAAGTGCTGATAAGATCAGGGAAGATAGCTCTCTTCTTGATGATTTTCCTATTTGCTTGAACAATATCTTTTCGCTTTTCTTGGAGCTTTTGGAGTTTGGAATAAGAAATATCGCTGCCAATCAACAAACCATTTTCGCTATCTTTTATCCACTCTCTATTGGCCGGAATATCCGATAATAGGGGTAGGCAGCCATAAGCCAAAGCCTCCAAAAGGCTGACACTGGTGGAGTCGGAGGAGGGTAGAGAAAAATAACAGCAGGATTTTTTGTATATCTCAGCTTGTTCAACCGCGTTTAGAAAACCAACAAAACTCACCGCTTTCGTGATATTTAGCTCTTCACATAATCGCATGAGTTCTTCTTTCTCATCACCCACATTAGAGATAATCAATCGTGCAAGCGGATCTTGTTGGTAGATAGAATAAAAAACTCTGATTACCCGGTCGATATGATAATTTTTGCTTAAGGCTCTATTGGAAAAATAGAGATGTTCATCATATTGACCATCATCATAAGTCGGCAAGCTATCCAATCCAAAAGTGAATGTTAAGACTTTTTTATCTCGTATTTTTCTGATCACTGAAGACATATAATCCGAATCGGAGGTTATCCAATCTGCTCTTTTGAGGACAAATGTCATAGCGGTAAAGAAAACTTTATTTTTCCAAGGAAATACCAACACATCGGTACCCCAGGCAGAGGCGATAAAAGTGTAAGATGGTTTAGAAAATGGTGTTCCAAGCGTGACGAGCAAGCCATTGCTACTAATATAATGAGCATTGACAAAATCGGGTTTAATTTCTTTCAGAATATGCTTAACTCTAAGTATTTTAGAAAGATATCCCAAACTTAAGCCCTCTTGTTTCACATCCACACCTAAAGCAAAAAGTTGACTTTGGGGTATAAGGGCTTCTATCTCCGACAAAAATCCCCGGGAAGAAATAACAAATACCTGAAAGTATTTTCTCATCTCTTTGAGCCATTTCAGTAGATGAACACTTTCGCCGTCACCCACAAATACATATTTCTGTTTTGCCTGTCCCATATCAATTTTTTGCCCAGGCATCGTAAAATGGTTTAATCTCCGGATGTTGCTCCAATATCTTGGCATCAGATTCTCGCGTATCACCCACTACTTTGGCCGGATTTCCTGCTATGATGGAGAAATCAGGAAAATCTCCTCTGACATAGCTATAGGCTTTTATCAAACTACCTTTTCCTATTTTGGTGTTGGGAGCAATAACCGAGTGTGGCCCGATAAAGGAATATTTTCCTATATAAACAGGACCTTTTATATATCCAATAGGATCTTTATAATTGGTGTATTCATCGCCATATAACCTGATAGACCTATGGCTGGAATGCGATATAATACTAACAAAGCTGCCAAATTGGACTCCCTCATCAATTTCTACTCCATTACTGGCATCGATTCTACAATAATGACCAATATATACATTTTTATGAAGAAGCAAATTAGATTTATGACCAAGCACAGTAGAAGAGCTGATTCTTATGTCTTTACATTTTTTACCTTGAAAGTTTTTTCGATGATAAATCATGATGGGTCTGGCCTGACGAGCAAAAAAACGCAGATAAACCCTTCCCATGGCGCTCAAAATATTTCTCATGACCCTATTTTATTTAGTTTTAATGTCTTGCTTAACCAATGTATATGTCCAAAATCCATAAATACTCAGAATAAGAATTTGCAAGATAGTCAATAATTTAAAAGTATCTATCACATTCCAGCCCCAAGAGCCTCCTAGATAGATAGTTCCCACCAATAGGATATTCGTTATACTGGCTAATAAAAAGGAAGTGTTCATTCTATTATACACCACCGGGATCATAACCAAAGGACCCGTGATAAATTTTAGCCATATCCATGGGGCCAAGATCATGGCAAAGCTACCTGCGGTCTTAAAATTTTCTCCCAGATAAAGGCTAAATATTTCAGAACCAAAAAGCATGATCAAGCTAAATATCGGTAAGCCAATAATAAAAAGCAGTGCCACAATTTTTTTAACAAATCCTCTGGTGTCTTCTCCATTGGCTTTCATAATGGATATTTTTCTGAAGAAAACTTGTCCAACTACTCCACCTATTAATATGGAAGGAGCCAGTAATATTTTATAGGTTCGTCCATAATAACCCGTCACATCATCACCAAAATAATAGCTTATCAAAAATACCAAAAGGCTGAGAAAAAACATATCGGAGAAGGCATGTAGTGAATTGGTAGTAGGGAATTTTTTATGCTGTTTTGCCAAAGATATCATCTCCGGTTGATTTACTTCTTTCAAAAGGGCTCTATCCTTCATCAAAAAAGGAAAAAGCACCGGGAAAATGGAAAGTATTTGGCCACTTAGATAAGCTATAATCAATCCCATATTCCCCATTTTCATCATGCCAAATAACACGTTTAAGCCTGATGTAGTACCGCTTTGAGTTACTTTGGAAACCGACATCCATTTGTGGTATGCGTTTCTGTTGGCCCATTGGTTGAAGCTATTGAACGCCCCCACCGACAGTACAGAAACCGGCACATACCAAAGGAACTTACCTAACTCATCGCTACCTTTGATTTGGCAAACCCAGTCGTTGAGCAACCAGGTGGTGAAAAAGGAAACAACAGCAACAAAAACAGTAATTAGTAATGAAAGCGCCAATAAATTAATGCTACTACGTCTCGATTTGGGTAACATAATAGCAAATTCGTATCTACCTGTGGCCACTATGGAAAACATAACGGCAACAGAAGTAAAAAGGGTGATGATTCCCAGCTCCGATGCGGCGTATAATCGGGTAATAAATGGTTCAGCAAAAAATGGCAGCATCTGAGCCAATGCGCTTCCTGTCAAAAGCGTGGCTACTTGTTTTGTAAATTCAGACTTGCGTAATGTTTGAAACATATACCTTCCATTCTTTTACTTATCGGGGGGGCCTTAACCATCCTTATAATAATTGCCAAAAATAGGAAAATTTAACCCTGATTATTCATTTATAATAGAATGCCTAAAAGTTCTTTTAAAATCAGAACCTGTTTTCAATCAACTGAATAGAATAAACCTCACTCTCATCGAAACCCAGCATGGCATTAATCAGCTTAAAATGGGTGTAGCTTTTTAAATCTTTAGCTAATATATTCCTCTCTTCTATGACCTCTTCGTCCAATAAGAACTCTCGCTGCGTGCCTTCCAAAAGAGGCTGTCTCGGAGTGAACCATTTGCCATCTCGATGCTGAAACACCAAATTGCTGAAAGTAGTATCGGTCACCACGCCATCTTTCGTTAATATTAATTCTGTGGAGGAAGGAAGGTCGGATTTTAACTGATTAAAGGCGGATCTATCCACATATTTAAAAGCATAATCGAATTCTATTTCCTTCAATTGAAAACGTGTAAAACACTTAGGTAAATAAGGCTCAAAGTCTACCAAATCCACATCCTGACCATAAAAAACACGACATTTTACCATACCGTTTTTGTAGGCATCCGGGATCTGCAAATAATCCTCCAAATAGATATCAGCATGACTACACATCAATTGGTTACGACTGCGGTTAAGCCGATCGTTATGATAATCTAATCGCTGCACCTGGCCATTAAGAATTTGTATAGTTTCCATCAATAGGGACATAAACCTTATCTTTTAATTCTTGATATTCTTTTTTACAATCACTGAAAGTAGTGATGCCGCCACCACTTTTAAAAATCACCCGTTCATCTTGCTGCTCCATATAACGAATCATAACGGCACTATCCACACTTTGTCCATCGAAATAACCAAAAACACCTGTGTAAAACCCTCTATCGTATTGCTCAGCTTCCTCTATCACCTCCACAGTCTTGGTTTTGGGGGCTCCGCTAATGCTTCCGGCAGGCAATAAGCGAAACAAATGTGTGCCCAGCTCTTGAAAGAAGGCTCCATCTATTTCGCCCACAATTTCGCTACTCACTTGCAGTAGGTTTTTTTCGGAAGTGATGATTTCATCAATATACCGAAACCGCTTCACCCGAACATTTTTACTTACCATGCTCAAATCGTTGCGAATTAAATCAACGATGGTATTGTGCTCGGCTGTTTCCTTGGGATCGCTTAAAATTTGTTCTTTAGCATGGGGCAAAGCAGCATCTATGGTTCCCTTCATGGGATAAGAAGCTATCATCCCATCCTTAATTTTCACAAATATTTCGGGGGAGAAGACTACCAGTTTATCTCGTATCCAAAGTTTGTAAGGAGCATTGGCATGATAAAAAACTTGCTCAAAATTTAAATTGGTATGAACTTGACTGGGCTTGGTGAGGTTGATTAAATAAGTATTTCCAAAATCTAGATTTTTCTTCACCACATCAAAAGCAATACAAAATTCTTGCTCACTAACCGCTTCTTTGGTAAAAAATATGGAGGAGGGAAGTTCAGTAGCACGAGCTAAGGAGTCAGAATAATTGGTGTGTGATCCAATACGAAATTGTATTCCGGCATCAAGAGCTTCTTCAGAGCTTAGAACCAAGTTTTCCTTTTGACTAAAAGACAGAATAAATAGAAAAGGTTTTTTCTCTTTTCCCCATGCATTCATCCGCCCCATAGCATGTTGTTTTCCTATAATCTGTGTCTTATATCCCATTTGCTTCACCTATTTTGCAAAAGTAGCTGATTTTTATTGAAAGGAGGGAAGAAAAGAGAACACGGATGAAAAGAATAAGGAACACAGAGAACAGGGATAATACGGATTCGTACTGATAAAAATCTATATGTCCTATATGTCTATGTGGTAAAAGTTCAAAGTTCAAAAAATATTGTATCTTAGAGACTTAGTGGCTTAGTGGCAAAGAATAAGGAACACAGAGAACACGGATTATACCAATATGCACTGATAAAAATCTGTATTCTAAAAAACAGTATTTTCGTCGTCAATTTTATTGTATAGAAGCATCAAGAAAGCACAGATGAAAAAGCTTTTAATATTAGATAATTACGACTCGTTCACCTATAATCTCGTCCAGCTGGTAGAGCAGCATGGAGGATGGGATTTCCATATTCAAAAGAATGATGGGATAAGCCTAGATGCCATTGAAGATTACGATAAGATTCTCCTTTCCCCCGGCCCGGGATTACCCTCAGATGCGGGCATCATGCCTAAGCTCATTGAGAAATATGTCTCCTCTAAATCCATATTAGGTATTTGCTTGGGGCATCACGCCATTGCAGAAGCTTTTGGTGGCAGCCTCTATCAGTTTTTACAGCCCGTTCATGGTGTGCAAAGAAAGACAAGCATATTATACGACGACATCATCTTTAAGAACATTCCAAGAACCATAGAAGTAGGGCTTTATCACTCCTGGGCAGTGCAAAGAGAGTCTCTCCCCAAAGAGCTACTGATCACGGCCATCAGCGAGAAGGGAGTTATCATGGCCATGAGACATAAAAAATACGATGTTAGCAGCCTCCAATTTCATCCGGAAAGCATCATGACAGCCTATGGAAGGCAAATGATTTGGAATTGGTTAGAAAATTAGATCCATATAATAAAATAATGTATTTTTGAAAAAAATAATCATACTATGGAAGCATTAAAAAATAAATGGTTTTTACTCATGGCCAATGCAGTAATAGCCATATTGGCAGGTATCATTTTTCTCTTTGTCCCCGACCAAACGCTTAAAACCATTGGGTTTGCAGCCGGTATTATTATCCTCTTAAGCGGCTTATTTTTGGTATTTGGAGCTTTTTCTTATGCCAAAGAAGGGAAAAATATGTTTTTTTGGCTTCTAGAAGGCTTGGTCAATCTTTCATTAGGAATTATTTTAATAGTGGAACCCATCTGGTTGGTGCAATTTATCTTACTCATACTTGGGTTATGGGCGTTGGTTATGGGTATCTTTCAACTGTACACCGGCTTCTCCAGTTCAAAAAATATTTCCAATAGTGGAGTCATGAAGCTCAATGGTATTATTTCAGCAGTAATAGGACTCATTCTGATCTTTAAACCGGATATGGTTGCAGGCTTTATCGTACAACTTTTTGGCGTATTGAGTCTGCTGATTGGAGGTATTATGATGTATTTTGCTTTCCTTATTAAAAAGGTGGAAAAACGCATGACCACTACTGTTGATGCGGAAGTGATAGATGAAGTCACAGAAGAAGATCCGATAAAATAGCTATGTCCTCGCTTTGGGCGCTTATTCTTGAGGGATATTCCAAATCGCACAGTCTTTTTATTGCCAATATACTTCTTGAAAAACCTGAGTTGATACCGGAAATGTTGGAGCTGATCTACTCAAAGGAGAAAGCTGTTTCGTAAAGAGCTGCTTGGGCTTAACGAACCCTATGCGACCTATCCACCAACATTATCAAGCCCGTTGTTGAAGGAATTATTAGTCATCTCGCAAGATAAAAAGCCCTCCAATATTGAGGGCATTTTTAGCTATTATTTTCAAAAATAGGATAGATGAATAATGGCAGGGCTTTCTGGTGCAATATACCGTCCAAACCATCATCAATATCCAAAGCGAAATAGCTGTAAAAGCCTTTGCTTTGGATATCATTTTTTAAATTGTCCAAGCGCAACCGGAATTGCTAAAGGAGCTATTGGAGCTATTGCAAAGAATAACTAAATTTGCCGCCATGACATTATTCGATACACATACCCATCTATATCTTCCGGAATTTGACGAAGACAGACAGTCCGTTATTCAGCGAGCTCGAGAAAAAGACATTCAACAGTGTATTTTACCAAATATTGATAGTGAGTCTATTCATCAAATGAAAAAGATGAAGGCAGAATTTCCTGAATTTTGTCGTATGGCTATGGCTTTGCATCCCACCTCTGTGAAAGAAAATTTTGAGGATGAGTTAGCTTTGGTGTATCAGGAATTAAAAACAGGAGAATATATTGCAGTTGGTGAAATGGGCATTGATTTATATTGGGATAAATCCCATTATGAGCAACAACAAGAGGCTTTTCGTCGTCAGGCTGCTTGGGCTTTGGAGTTTAGCCTGCCACTGATTATTCATTCTCGCGATAGTTTCGATGAGATTTTCGCCTTAATGGATGAGCTCTGGACACCAAAACTCAGGGGTGTATTTCATTGTTTTACCGGAACTTATGCCCAGGCTGAGAAAATTACTAAAGATTATCAATTTAAGTTGGGCATAGGGGGCGTTCTCACCTTTAAAAATTCAGGTCTACGCAAAGAAATAAAAGACATTGATATGGAACATCTGCTGCTAGAAACCGATGCTCCCTTTTTAACACCCACCCCCTTTCGAGGCAAAAGAAACGAGAGCTCCTATGTGGCATTGGTAGCTCAGGAACTGGCAGAGATAAAAAATAGCACTTTGGAAGAAGTGGCTAGAGTTACCAGTAAAAATGCCACTGAATTATTCAATTTGTAAAAGAAAAACTATGGAAAACCAAGCATCTATTTTAATTATATACACTGGTGGCACTATTGGTATGTGCAAAGATCATGAAACAGGGGCTTTGCGCCCGGTAGACTTTAGTGAGTTAAATGAGTATATCCCCAATCTGGATTTGTTTCATTTCAAGATAGAGGCTTATTCCTTCGATCCCATTATTGACTCAGCAAATATGAAACCTGAACTCTGGTTGAAACTCGCTGAAGTGATACAAGAGAATTATGAAAGCTATGATGGTTTTGTAATTTTGCATGGCTCCGATACTATGGCTTATACAGCCTCTGCCCTTAGTTTTATGCTCGAAAATTTGAATAAACCCGTCATCATCACTGGATCACAACTACCATTGGGTATGATAAGGACCGATGGCCGAGAAAACTTTATTACCAGTTTGGAAATCGCCGCAGCCAAGCATGAGGATACTCCCATTGTCCCGGAAGTGGCTATTTATTTTGAAGATATGTTGTATCGGGGCAATAGAACCTATAAGTTTAATGCCGAGAATTTTGATGCCTTTAAGTCCGTTAATTATCCTTGTTTGGCAGAGGTGGGTGTTAACATCAGATATAATAATACTTATATTCGTAAGCCTAATTTTAAGAAGTTAAGGGTGATCAAAACTTTTGATAATTCTGTAGCCATTGTCAAGCTATTCCCTGGAATCAATCGGCGAATCTTGCATGCCATACTCAATGCAGAAGGCTTGCGTGGGGTCGTTTTAGAAACTTTTGGCTCGGGTAATGCGCCCACCGAGCCATGGTTAGAAGATGAGTTGAAGCAGGCCATTGATAGAGGCCTAATCATTGTTAACATCACCCAGTGTTTGGGAGGAGCGGTGGAAATGGGTAAATATGAAACCAGTTCCATGCTGAAAAAGCTAGGACTGGTGAATGGTTATGATATGACTACAGAAGCGGCCATCACCAAATTAATGATTGCGCTGGGAGTGTATCAGTCTAAGGATGATATTGTCAAACGTATGGAAACCAATTGGAGAGGCGAATTAAGTCTTCCATTTCACTAGTGTTCCTCTTTCTTTTTGTTGTAATTCAACTGGTACCGAGGCGGTAATCTCTCTTGCCATTTCTGCTATTAATCGCGTTTTCTCGTATTTACGCGTAAACACCAAACTCACCTCCCGTAATGGCATCATATTCTCAAAAGTGCGTACTTGTGGCTTTTTGTTTTCATTCAAATCAAAATAGGTCAGTTCAGGAATTAAAGTATAGCCACCCTCTTTATCAATAATCTTTATGAGGGTATCTAAATTTCCACCTTCAAACTCAAAGGGCAACGAAACAGATGGTTGTAGATGGATATCACAAAGGTTGATTACCTGATGCCTGAAGCAATGGCCATCATTGAGCAGCCAAATGTCATCGGTGTTAATTTGTTTTACATTGATGGTTTTCTTTTGTAGATAAGGATGGTTCTTATTGCTATAAATCAGCATTTCTTCATAATATAATGGATGCTCAAATAGACCTTTTTCTTCTATGGGTGTTACTAAAATACCCACATCAATAATGTCCTGTCGTAGGCTTTTAATAATCTTTTCCGTCACCATTTCCTGTACTTTCATGGTCACTTTTGGGAAATGACGCCTAAAATTACCACTAAATCTGGGTAGTAAATAGGGTGCAATGGTGGGGATAATTCCAATTCTTAATTCGCCACTAATCTCTTCTTTGCTCTCTTTTGCTACTATTTCCAGCTTTTTAGCCTCCTCCAATATTTTTCGAGCTTGGTTAATGATTTTTATTCCTGCCACTGTGGGTACAACGGGTTGTTTACTTCTATCGAAGACCAAAACATCCAATTCATCTTCTAATTTCTTTACCTGCATGCTCAAAGTGGGCTGTGTGACAAAACACTTTTCTGCTGCCGTGGCAAAATGACGATAGCTGTCAACTGCCACTATGTATTCTAGTTGTATCAAACTTACCATACTGCAAATATAGATAAAATCTATCTTATAATAAATATTATTGATTTGATAAATGTTGCTTCTAAGCTTATCTTTGCATCAATAAAAAAAACAACAATCAAAAAATAAAATATCATGGAAGAAAAAACAAAAAAAGGAATGCCATTATTAGGCGATCAGTTTCCAAGTATGAAAGTTCAAACAACTCATGGAATCAAAAATCTACCGGAAGATTATAGTGGACAATGGTTTATCTTATTTAGTCATCCGGCTGATTTTACACCGGTTTGTACCACTGAATTTGTAGCTTTTCAAGAGCGATACGATAAATTCCGCGCCTTAAACGCAGAACTCATAGGACTGAGTGTTGACCAAGTTTTCTCTCATATTAAATGGGAAGAATGGATTAAAGAGAATATGAATGTTCAGATAGAGTTTCCAATTATTGCCGACACAGGAGCAGTGGCTGAGACTTTGGGTTTAATACATCCCGGTAAAGGGACCAATACTGTAAGAGCCGTATTTATTGTAGATCCTGAAGGAAAATTTAGAATCATCTTTTATTACCCTCAAGAGTTGGGAAGGAATATGGATGAAATATTAAGAGCTTTGGAAGGTATGCAAGTTTCTGACGCCAATAAAGTAGCCATGCCGGCACAATGGCCCAATAATAGTCGATTTGGTTCACGTGTAATTATTCCGCCGGCAAGTAATGTGGAGGATGCCAAAGACCGAATAGTGAAAGCGGCAGCTGGTGAACATGAGTGCCTAGACTGGTGGTTATGCCATAAAGAATTGAAATAATGATTTCATATACAGATGATGAACTTAGGTTTTAAGTTCATCATCTGTTTTTCATAGCAAGTTTATGAAAATTCCATAAATTAGCTGATAATAACAAATGAAGATATTCAACATTTAAAATAGAAATATGAGTAAGACAATAAAGGGGACACAAACAGAGCAAAATTTATTAAAATCTTTTGCCGGTGAATCACAAGCCAGAACACGTTACGAATTTTTTGCCAGTGTGGCTAAAAAGGAAGGCTATCAGCAAATTGCAGCTATTTTTCAGGAAACCGCCAATCAGGAAAAAGAACATGCCAAGCGCTTTTTTAAATTTTTAGAAGGGGGAATGCTAGAAATAGCAGCAGCCTACCCAGCCGGAGTGATTGGAACAACCAAAGAAAACCTAAAAGCGGCAGCCGAGGGCGAAAACGAAGAATGGACAGATTTATACCCTGAATTTGCCAGAGTTGCCAAAGAAGAAGGCTTTCCTGAAATAGCAACCGCGTATAAAATGATTGCAAAAGTAGAGGCTGAGCATGAACGTAGATATTTAAAACTGCTTCAAAATATTTCTGAGGATAAAGTCTTTATTAAAGATGGTAAAGTATGGTGGAAATGCTTGAACTGTGGTTATGTTTATGAATCAGAAAAAGCCTTGGAAAAATGCCCGGCTTGTCTGCATCCCAAATCTTATATGCAA
>Ga0256913_10001034_pt1 | contig 14456 bp, 10 predicted proteins | sample Axial_MatmetaG_FD_185970 | JGI IMG/M metagenome (GOLD analysis project Ga0256913, IMG submission 185970) | Deep-sea worm associated microbial mat communities from Axial Seamount, Juan de Fuca Ridge, Pacific Ocean - Axial_Mat | ecosystem: Environmental > Aquatic > Marine > Oceanic > Microbial...
GAACGTGCTCCATGGTTAGAACCACCTATACAAGTAATCGTACAGAATCCCATCCAGAAGAAAGTTGATCCAGAAAGCGCAACAATAGAAGCAACTAACACAATTGCCTATTTGAATGAAAGCCGAACACTAACCATCAACATCTACACCGACGCCAGTTCCTAAGATAACGGAACTACAGCCTGGGCCTGCATCATTAAAGAAAAAGACGAAAACATAAGAGGCATAATCCAAAACCACACCCCGATCACTTTAGCTGAGCTGCACGCAGTCAAAGCAGCACTAATATGGATATCGAGACAGACTACCCATGAAAGAGTCATCATCCACTCGGACTATATGGGAGCACTAACCATCATCACCACAGCCAATGTCCACACCTACCCCGAAATCGTCTCAGAAAAATACCCCACGGCATCAGCCCTCAAGCAGTGTGAAATCCAAGGAATACTCCACTGGGTTCCAAGCCACTTTAACCTTGAAAGCAATGACCGAGCCGATAAACTAGCAAACGAAGCCACGAGCCTAGACGTCATCGAATATGCCGAACATACCCCAGGCAGATTCAACTATCTTGTTGACAGATTCATATCTAATCGACTGGCATCGATCTACACAGACTATACATCAGCATCCAAGGATTGGTACCAGAAGACCACTGTAGTAGGACATAATATCCTCAACAACAGATTGGCCGACATCCAACTCAGAAGACTATGTTTCTGGACTTACACAAGGACCTTCACCGTCCCGTCACCCCTAACACTATGCCGGTAATGTCAACAAGTGTACGACCAGGTGCATTATCTGCCCAACTTCCCAGCCTACCCGAAGCACCGAAGAATACTAAAAGGTCATCTCTTCCCGGAAGACTGCCAACTTCCAGACCATCATCTAGCAGCATTCCTCATAAGGAAATCAACATTCTTACCAGACATCATAACCCCGCTTCTCCAGAAAGATCCCTACCAACACCAAGGACATATCAGACCGCCCCTATGGACTAGTGGGTAAGAGCGTGGGACTTCCGTACCGATGGTTCATGCTGTTCCGGAGGCCGGAGGTTCGTGTCCCGGCCGTGACATTATAGTAGGGGGAGTTTTTAGTCCAACCAGGCAACTGGTAAGGTTTTCCTCCCCTGAATATGACACTTATAGTAAACTGAGGTGCCACCATTTTAAAACAACTGTCACCACCAAAATAACCGAAATCTACACCAGATGGCTGTGCCCAATAGGCGGAACATACATCTGGCACATTCAACCATCTCATTGATAGATTCGTTTCTAATCAACTCGAATCGATCTATACAGACGATACATCACCATCCAAGGATTGGTATCAGACTACCACTGTAGTTGGACAGAACCTCCTCAACAACAGACTGGGCGACACCCAACTCAGGTAACTACGTTTCTGGTCATACACACGAAACTTCACCGATTCGTCATGCCTAGCACTCTGCCATCACTGCCAGCAAGCGTACAACCCAGTACATAATCTGCTCAACTGCCCAGCCCACCCGATGTACCGAAAATTACTAAAAGATCACCTCTTCCCTAAAGACTAAAAACTTCCAGATTATCACCTAGCAGCATTGATCATAAGAAAATCACCATTCCTACCAGATATCATCACCCCACTTCTCGTGAAAGATCCCTATAAATACCACCACCAAGAATAAAGACTGAACAAAAGACAATATCAGGTGGCTCTGCCCAATAACAAGAAAAGCGTGTCCGCACAACCAACAACAACATCAGGCGCATCGTCGACTCCTTCCCTACCCGGACACCTCAAGACTACTTGCGAGGCCTTGCCCATGGGATTCGAGTAATTGATCTAATTGGATTTGATTGTGTGTTTTTTGCATCTACATCTATTTTTCATATTCTCTCAAAATAAACTATGAGCATTATTCACGTCATATCATTGTGTGCCATATGCTCTCAAAATAAACTCTTGGTAACTAAATATACATGATATACTACGTGAAATTGTGTTTTTTTTTATACAATGCGTAAATATTTATTTTCGATGAGATATCGGAATAAAGAAAATCCCTTTCTACGACCTGTCGCATCTCCAAAATAATTTTTCGACGAGATGTCCATTCGACGAGTTGCCTTTCGACGACATGTCGTGCACCGCCAGTATAGTAGATAGCGTAGTCGGTTGTAAGACGAATGCTCAGCTGGCAATTGCTTATCAATAAAGTAGGAGAGTGGACAAATGCCCACCAAAAAATATTAAACTAAACAAAACATTGAACTAAAACATAATTTTCTTTCACTTAATTATATTTCTATTTTTATATCATGTATGTGATAGTCAATAAGTAAATATGTATATGATTAATTAAAAATAATAATGATAATGCAAGATAATTTTAATGCCATCTATATATGCAATATAACTAATTTTTTATTGTATGTATATCAATTGTAATGAAGGACACACTCACTGGAACTAAGAATCTCCCATTATATTATTACACTCGGGTCGGTTCCCATTCATCTTTCTGATCAAAATTAGGCCGTTGCAAAGTTAGGTTTGAAACAAGTCTTCGTTCAGAGCATGCTCATGGTCTGCTTTCCTTATTGTTATATTTGATTGACCCTTTTTTATTTAATTCTGTCAACGGATACAATAAATCAACTAAATTCGGAATATCATTCCTGTAATATCCAAAAAGATCATTAAATGATTTACCCATCTTCATGGTAATGGATCTTGGATCATCAATTATCTTCCGTATGTTTTCCTCAGTCACCCCAATACTTGTCCCAGATATTAAGTTCCTAACTTAGCCTAACTCGACAAATGCAAACATGCACTTTGACGCTTTAACGTTTTGGTATGTACAAGTACATCATCAACGTTATTATACACAAAAAGCATATTAACAAGTAACTTGCACATCATACGATTGAAAGTGGCAGGGCTATTCTTTAGTCGGAACCATTGAAGCCCACCGGTTAATATGCTGATCTAAGGACTTTTGTTTGATGACAGTTAGTTTGCTAGTGAAAGTAGTGATAGGATAAAACATGAACGATTCCATGACATAAACTCAAAAGACAAATTCTCACATCCTTAATGAAAAAAGGGACAAAATCTCAGAACAATTAAAATCTTTTCTTACTTTTTATACAGAAATATATCCATATAAATGTTACAGGTGCTACTTATCACATATAAATGTCACAGGTGTTACATATCACATACAAATGAAATATCATAAATGTCACAGGTGTTACATAGAAATTCACTCTAGGCGGATGCAGTGCCCCCCGGCCATGAGGAAGTAAGCCAATGATCTGCGTTCAGCTACAAAGTCCTGGCAGAGGGGAGCAGTGTGGTAGGGAAAGATGGAGCCGAAATACCCCGAGGGTGGTAACTGCCAGATTATGTTACGGGTCTTTAACGTCCCCCTTTATTTTAATCAAATCAGTGGAGACGGAAGATCCATTTAACGTGGTCGGCCACCTACGATGTTTTGAGCCTACAAATTAATCCCTGGAAAGGTTTCCACCTCATAACGGGATCGAACCTGTGACCCCTTTCAGTCATCTGGTAGAATAACCTAAAACACCAACTTATAGATGACGATTCATTTTAGTGAGATTTTTTTCTGACAAATGTTTAGTCATGAGCTCATTCTCCAGTTCTTCTGTTGTAAATCATCATTGTGTCAAAAAGGCTTTTAGCAATTGCGATTTTGTTATATCTGAGCTCAATTTCATGATTTTCTAGTTCAACTTCTGTACTGATTTTTATTCATCTTTTTTTAAATGAAAAACAGATGTCAGATAACCAACAGATAACACTAACGATGCAGTGTGGTAACAAATAACTAACCGTCAGGGTTTTCTCATATTTTAAAATCCGAGACCCCACTAATTCAATGGTTATTTGCCAGCATTTGAATTTACTATAATTTAAAACGTTATTTATTGTACACTCCAAATGATGTTAGCTCAGTTGATTAACATTTAATTATAAAAAACTTTATTTGATTTTAAAACATTATGACTGAAATGTAACTTGAAAAAATATGGCTTAAATCATTAATCAGTGACATCCTGGTCAGTCAATTTTATTAGTACTTGAAAAAGCTTGTGAAATTTAATTAATTTCGATGTGTTTATGCAACGCTCCTTTCTTTAATACGAAGAAAGCTGTTATTAAAGCCTTTAGTAATTTCTTGTTAACGTTATGAATAGTCTGCAGTTTGGTAAATATTGCTTATTTATTCAATGATGACATTTGAAAATTTAATCTAGGTGTGTGCAATGCCCTCTACACCGACAACAATGCAGCTATTATTTACTTCTAACACAAATGTACAGGCTTTTAGGTGCCAAGCAAACTAGGTATAAACCATGCTTTGCTGTTTATTTATTATACTCCAGTGTACAGTTTGTGTGAAGTGACTAATTACAAAATTTAACTACCCTTCAATTTACTGAAGTCAGTCAGCCAAACTATTTCCAAATATATTTATGTATCTGTCTCGATATTTTGTAAGATCATAGTTACATGAAATTAATCTGATGGAAAATGGTATGCAAATATATTAACACACACACTCAAACTCTGGATCCAGTGAAACTGGGTCTATTTTCACTCTAAAGAATCAGTGTTCTGTGATAAACAAAAATTGAAAAACACTGATTTTAACCATAGCTGAATCCTACTGTCCAAAAAAAAATCAAAAAGATGATTTTGTTTCTTTACCTGCCCAAACTGAAAATTTGTGGCATGCACAGAATATTTTAAAACACTATCTTACATAAATTTACTGGAAAGATGACAACACGTACTATGAGATATCACTGTGAAATTGAAGATCCACGTTGGATTGCTACGACTACTTTCATGGAGAATAAAAATACTCAAGTTTTAGAGTAAATCAAATCTGAGTATCAATATTAAAGTAAACAAATTATACCATGGCCATTTATAAATGGCTACATTCCGAATTTAACAAACATTACAGAACATTTAACATTTCTCAAATCTTCTTACATCTGACTGATCTCTGATTTTCAGCGAATTTTATTTATTTTGCGACCCCACTGAGCGACCCTATTTTTTATAAACAAACCATTTCATAAGTATTCATAAAACAATGGCCAAACAATAAAGCGTAGGCTTCAATTGCACTGTTTCTCAAATTATACAATTTGAACATTGTGGGATATTTATTAAATAAAAAAGTATTAAATCAGTTTAGCAAGGTCATTAACACGTACATTTATCAACAAACATATGCTGAAAATGGTTAAAGGGTCCATTCGTTTCAATATTCATCAGACCTTCAAATGTTTTGTCTGTATGTCAATATCAGTCTGGATGAAATATGTGACCGCCGACGTTGAAAATTCTCTTCCGGTGATGAGGTTTGCTGAAACTCCATGGAAGCATTATGACAATTTTGCTAATACTGTTAAATCTTGGCTGTGCATCTTCCAGTATTTTATTAAATTTATATCTTCATCAATGCAAGGAGAGGTCAGGTACTCATTCGTTTTGCAATCAGAAAGCTGCATGTTCACAATGCACTAACGTAAGGCAGACACACCTCTTGAAAACTCCTGCACAGGTCATGGTGCTAGACCCGCAAGTTAAAGAGAAATATCACGTAATGATCAGAGCAATTGCCGAAGTATTTGGCTCAGTATATGGGGCACACCACAGATGCATAAAATTAGGGTCCAGGATGGTGGCTAGTCTGAATATTGAATGGTTTCCAAATTGTGAAAGTTGCATGCTCACTGATGTTACAATGATTTGATCAAGCAATTCTTGCTACAAAAATGCTGTTTAAATGTGGCAACCTTATACTGGTACATGATTGAGCTTCCCGTCCCTGGCAGGCTTTAATTTAACTCACAAAGGCCCATAAACATAGAAATGTTGCTTAACATTTGTTGCTTGATAATTCAGCCATTAGTGGCATTATTTGACACAATACTTTCGCCAAAGACTGGCCAGGTTAACCATCATGTTCCACATATAATGGTTATAATACAAAACTATGTTCTGTACATCTTGTACCAAGTAAGAAATATAGTGACTGATGACCTTCTCTGTTGAGATGCTGTGCACATCCTGCTGAAATATAAAGCTAATATTATATTTCACAGTAAATTATATTATACCGAATAAGAGATGTTACCATTATAACTACTGACCAGGATCATTAGTTTTCTTTTTTTTACAATGTTTTACACTTTATGTAACATTAAACATATATCTAGCAACAAGTACTGGCAGAATATTAAATAATACCATAATTCATACAAGAGTGACTCCTGGGGGTCACATCACTAATTTGCAGGCCTGACATTTTAAAGCAAATACATTTTAATTTTACACCAAGATTAAAACTGTAGTTACAAATAATTCTAGCCTTTTTATATATTAAGTTTATTAGAACTATAAATTTATTAAATGCTAAAGATATTACAATATGCGGAGATTTTAATTGTGTGTATGCATAAATTTGGATCCCGAACAGCAATTGGAATCCTCATAAATATTCTGGTCAGTCTGTTTTCACTCGGCAAGTTCCCTGGACAGAGTTGTGTACTGATGTCAACAACATGTGTATACTTTGGTATAGTTTTCCTCAGTTAGGCGTGTAATGTCACCACTCTCTGTGTGGCAATAATGTGCATGCCTGGATATTCTGCTCTATAATGATTAATTAGCAACATGGTGGCCCGCTTAAAGTGATCCATATAAACACAAACTTATCACTACATTTCTGCCCACAAAAAGGTGTTTTTATGTATAACTTACAAGCCATAAGGGATAGCCTGACTAATAAAATCATCTAAAGAAAGTATTGACCACCAAAGAATCACCGTAATAGTAATAAATGACATTCTAACAATGGTTCTGTGTGAATGACATATTTAAATACCCGAAAAGAAATATTATCAGAAATGAAAATAAATAAGTTTTGAAGAATTATTTCTACACACAGAGGAAATTATACAATGTAATTACTTGAAATGATACATTATCACATGTATAACATGTTCATCGGTTCCGTGATCATTTGTGTTATATATATATATATATATATATATATATATATATATATATATATATATCCCATCTTACTGTAATAAGACATGAACTAAAATGCCAGTGACACTTGTTTGGTTGTGTTATATATGTTACAGTTATTCTGTATATTCAGTTAACATGTATATTACCTGAACTATTCCTGGTTTCCAAATATTGTTACATGATATCTGTATCCTAAAAAATAACTGAAGTTATGACAGAATAACGAATATACCTATGCAGAAATTGGTAATGAGAAATCAGAGATCAAAGTTCAACATATTCAGACTTTACTCATGTATAACAAACAATATATATGAATGTCAGCTACTTTTGGCACAAACACAAAGGCCACATTTGCCTGCCGACGAAGAAACTGTTTTACTCTTTTATATATTGTCACATGGGGATGTGCAAGTCCAATAAATTCAACCCAACTTGCACATACATACATAGTAATTAATCTTCTGGATGGCCCGGAATTCTTGTCTTGAGTCATCAGCGTTGAGCCACTTAAACTTAAAGGCTTTGATTGCCATACTTAGTGGTCTGGGTTGGAGATGTCAATACTGGTAGTGTTGCTTAATATTTATGGTATGTCGAGGTCAGGACCATACACCTGATTGGTGTGTTTCCTTTGATGACTCTCTCAGTTTTTCTTATTTCATGGAGCACAATGAAGTGTACTGACTCTACTTCCAGTGGTACCCCTGTGATCGCATATTTTTTTTCTGGGAGCCCGGTCCCAACCCCCAGGAAATTCATGGGTCTCCCATCCAGAGATGTAATGGCCACTATGCAATCCTTTGTTGTCTCCTCGGTCGTAGACAGAATAATATGTTCCTCCTTGTTCGTGTATTGTTTGTTATCAAGGTGAAGGCAAGCCATGAATAGTGCAAGGGTTACTTCAAAGGTCGAATTCTAGTTTCTTTTCTTCCATCTCCTATACCTTGCTCTCCAGACGTTGCTGATTCGTTACCTGGTTGACTTCTGGTTGGTTGTTTGGTGTCTCCTTATTGGGGACACCGCCGTTTGTATCATCGGGCTCTGATCCCTGGACAGCTTGTTTTTCACAGTAATGAAACCGTCAGTTATTTCTACCTCTTATGTAGCTGGTTTCTCCAGCTGTCATCCTTCCCTCTGGTGACACGGGAGTCTTCTGATAAGTGCTCATTTTGGTGGAGCACTCCAAAACAGATGATATAGTACTACTTTTTATAATAACCGCATGTTATAAATACACGGGTATTTATAGAGATAACTGAGATTAGTGTAAACAATATCAATGCAACATTAACTCAAAATGACTTCCAGCCTAAGCCCTCATGTCACACCTGGTCAGCCAAGTCAATTAGAAGTGAAACATTTAGTAATGTCTTTATTCAATTACCTACATCATTTAATACAATCACGCCATACAACCAGGTGGTTCACACTCTTTACTAGGCATAAACATTAACAGTTTTTTTTTTTAACTGCCCCCCCCTCCCCCAAACAAAAAGATTCACCTGCCCAGATTTTATGTACATGAGACATGACAATACATTTACCGGTTCCCTACATTACGTTAATTCTGACATTATTAGACACAATCCACCAGTTATATTAGGTATGTTATTGTTGGGAGTGAGTCAGATTTAATTATCTTCAAAGTTTACAGCAAATTCTTTTAGCCAATTGTGTACTATGATGTTGACAAGCGATGTTGACAAGCATGGTGCTTTGTAAACTGTGGTTGACCGGGATGATTTTGGGCCAGACAAACAGACTTAACAAAACTTTAATATTTATTTTTCTCTGCCTTTATTGTGTGGAAATATTCTTTTCTGGAAATAGTGTTCATTTCAGGCCAGATGATGATGGTATGGGGCTGAAAAGTCAAATTTGATTTGGCTACTTTTTGGGGACTGGGTGATTGCGACTTGATTATAGAAGGAGATACAGTTGATGATGGCTCTTTTTTAAACTAGGTGAAGTATCAAGGTCTGAAAAAGCAATAGTACTTTCATGATGAAAAAACTAAAATTTCTGCAAAAAATTAAATGACAGGCTCATGATTCGTGAATAAATACTTGTATGTGAAAATGTCCTGTTAATGGCTTCTTATTTGCATTTTAAATGAAAGTCTGTGTAAAAAGTAAGTGAATCATTAAACAAAAGTATAATACTTCCAATTCTGAGTGTAGCTGAATGGAATTTGTATTTTAAGCAATAACAGTTGTATTATCCAACCCAAAATTCTAAAATTTAAAAGTCCCATGTCTTATGACTATATGACATTCTGCATGAATTAATAAGCAGCAATAATAACTTACCACTTCGAGTTGAAATACATGGTTTATGTGCATCATGCTCACCAAGATAAATATTGGTTAGTTCTGCAACATCTGCAAGAATTGTGTTTGACACACTCTATCAATCATGAGGGAAATAATTTTATTTCAAAATTCATGTTTGCTCACTCAAGGTAATGAAAAGAAATTTCAGTATTATTTAAAAACATAAATGCATGATCTGAGTTCACAAATGTCAGAAAAATAGGTGAAGATTATTAGTGATTATAAATAAATCTCAATTTACAAATAATTTAATCAATTAGCATTTAATTCATATCATAAAGTGCAGCTATACCTGTCATTATCGGGTTCTCATATGTTGCTATTACTATGGTGGCTATTGGGTCTTTGAATGTGATCAAATTTAAATTCGGAGATGTAACATTCTTTGCCACTTTTGTTGGCGTTGGTAGTTCAGGTGTTGTTTTAATAGAAATTTCTTTTCTTTTTCCACCCACCGTGATGAGCAACCGTCCTAATGTTTTATTTTGTGTTATTTTGAATTCGTCTCTAGTTAAATTGTCCCACCAAGTGTCATTATTGGTGTAGACAAATGAATGATTTGTATCCTCAACCAAAAGTAAAACACTGCCACCACAGAGGACAACCATGCAGCTTGTGAGCTTTTTTCATTAATGTTTTCTTCCTTTCTAAACGAGCTTCACTCCTCCGCTTCCTGGTAGTAATATAGGATACCTTCACCTTGCCACGTAGATAAAAAATTGACATGCCTGGAAAAAGTAACATTTAGACAAGTTTCTTTTGGTCATATCATATACATTGTCAATAAATGAATCCCCAACACTTCTTTTAAATAAACACTTTCACAGTGGAAGCCAAGAGCCAATTAGATGGGAGTTCTACTAAAAAGTATTACTAACTGGTTAAGGCTTTTATGCGAGTTCATTATTTATATGCAGTGTTGCTTTTAGGATCTAGCCTATGCGGGGGAGTTCCCCATTAAGTTACAAAAATATGGGGGATTTTAATATAACATGGGCATTGGTATGAAAACTACTCAGGATACAAACACATACACCTAGGAATATTTGAACTGAAATTTATGACATTTGTCTCCTATTTGAAGTGTTTATACACATAGTTTTACAGTGTAAACATAATTAAATGTATGTATATCATTTACGGGTACTTAATTATATCAGTAACATGAAAAAACAAGATTACAGAAATTATTCATAAGTTTATTGATGAGACTCGTTTTTATACATTCTACGGAATTTTTTCTACTTTCACTTATTTATAATTATAGCTAACTCATAGTCAAAAATCAGCCATAGAACATTTTGATGTTTTAATTGTCGTCAAAACATTGAGGTGCTCATCTTTTAATTTATTAAGATGACTCGTCTTGATGGAGCTTTGGGAACTAAACCCATGCTGGCATTCAGCAGTATGGTATGCAGGGCCATAAAAATATTTCTACATCTCATTAGGTCCTGGGCTAGTCAAATTAAAATCCACTAGCCCAACCAAATTTCTTACTAGCCCAAAAAAAACTTATTAACTACAAAAACTATAATTATTTTACTAGTCAGAACAAAACTGTGCTGGAATCAATGGAGAACATCGGATCTTAAATTTGTGTACTAAATACAATAATTGTTTCCTATATGAAATCCATATTTATATCATAATATTAACATAAAATGCAAAAAGCAGTGGGATCAAACATATAAATAGGAAAGGGACAGAGAAATCCACCATATAAACAAGACCAGGTACTTTTATTTACTGTAAACTAGCCAATCAGGAGAGGATATTTGAGTCACATGACTATCTTAATGCAAAATGGCGTTTACCAGCCAAGATCGTCAGCTCACAAAAATCTCTCCCATCATCCAAGGATGGTTCTTATATCCAGTAAATATTTATAAATATGACATTTGAAATGGCTACAGCAGTCAATTATATAGATTTCAATTTATTCATCAACATACACACATTTGAATGTGCCAATGGGACAAGAGAAAGGATATAGTCACAAGTCAGAAACTCAACCTGTCCAGCTGTCATATTATAATTATGCTAGTTAATTTTGTTACATACATTTTTGTCAAATTTTATCTGACCATATTGTCAGATCAGAGACCATTGACATTGTGCTGCTATTATTATAAAACACACTATTTGGCTACTATCAATAGTATCATAACAATGAGTATGACAACAATTGCCTACAAACAACTCTTGCCATCCCCATGCCATGGCATGGGCTATCAGTAGCATGATTAAATGGTGTTTTGTGATTCAAAATATTAGTTATTGTAAAATAATGACTTGAACCAAGTGCATACACAATGTGTAAACACATGTTTTCCCTTTTTTTCAGGTTAGTTAAAGAATTTGATTTGATATGCATTTAAGTTATGAAGAGAAGTATACCAATTAAAGTACATGAGCTGAACATTCAGGTACTAATTCAGGTGCTGGTAATCCTTTTTAGCATTAAGATATGAAATGGGTTGACAAAATTTCATGGGTTTGATGCCTTGTTTCTTATTTAATTAATTTTATAATCCCAATTTTCACCATTAATATTTATAAATATGAATTACCATCACAGCTGGCCCTGTCTCCTCTGTAGGTTTCCTATCTGTTAATAACTTCCTGAGTCTTTGATTTCAGTGAATGCATGCGGTGGATTTGGTACATCAAAAATAGTTGGAATAGCATTCTAGATAAGTTTATTTCTTGTATGGTTCATGAATTCTGTTTCAGTGAAGTGCATATCATACATTCTACAATTAGTATTCAAGTAATTTAAATCTTTCCTCATCATATATGTGAAAGACAACAATTAATCTTTTACTTCTGTCAATAGAAAAAAAAAATGTTGCTACCACTAGTTGAGGTATTTAATAATTAATTTCATAACATTTAAATTATAAACAGAAGTCCATATATATCTATAAGTACAAACTACTTACGTTTAAAAATAAATATGGGTACAGGTAACCATGTAAAAACTCAGCTACTTATAATTATTGTAATTAGGGGAAAATTGTCTGATTATAGTAATGTAATTTTAGAAGTCCAATTATATTATTAACAATAATAAAGTAAAGTATATCTCCCGCCCATAACATCTTCAGTGGCTCCAGTACATGTAACTGTGAGCTTATGTATATCTTCCATTTTGTGATTAATAGGTTGATATTGTTCAATAACATTTAATCAGATTTTGTCTGAAACAAATATAGATCTAGATATATCTTGCTTGGGCCTACTGCTTGGGTCATGTCTACTTCAAATTGTTATGCTTATTTAAAATAGAAAATAACACGTCTTGTTATAAACACTAAAACAGTCTTTGGTAGTAGTAGGCCTATCATTGTACAGGATATGTGTGCCTGATGCCGACTTGACCTGGATCTGTTTAGATTATACAGTATATTGCAGAATAGCGCAGTTTTTTGAATTATTTCTTGTTGAATATAGAAGTACCTTATCCAGTTTGGACTAGTATATACTAATATAGACTGAGATTGAAGTTATCACATTAATTAATATCAAGAAATGTATTATTACATTGCTAACACTATGTAGCAAATGTTTACATATGTAACTGGTGATCTGTTGATTGTGAAATCCCTGGATTTGTCATTTTTATGTGTGTATTTTTTTATCCACTGCCTGTGCTGATACAATACATTAAAAAAACCTGAAGGGATGCATGTTGTGTGTGAGCATACAGTAAATAAGACGCCATTCTGCAGCCAAACATCATAAATTTAAAATACCGGATAATTTATACTTGTAGATCTAGCCATCCAGTAAACCCAAGTGCAAAATTATACATTCAAATATTGTATTCTTTATTATGGTATTAGATGATAATCTCATTAAAATGCTGAAAAATTACTTTATCTTTATTTTCAGTGGTGCCGCAGATGCAACATCTTGCAGTTGAGTTACAGAGTGACATTGACACCCCTGAAGAGTTTTAGATAAATTAGAGAACAGTAATAGAGAAATTAAACATTTGGCTATGAATGTATTATCAGTTCAAATTTGTTTTGATTCGTGTTGGGCCACTTGTGGATTTCTTGGACAAAACGCAAGCAGTCCAGTTGTGGCTAGCCACCAGTGAGCTACTGGTTGTGCCACTGCAGTACGGACAGTTGCTCACCTGGACACTTGTTCACCAAGCAAATGAAAAAGTGGACACTTGCTCACCACTGAATTTTTAATGACTTCTTGGATCTGATTCTGTTTCTTTTTGTGTCTTCCTCCCTTGCGGCCACCAGCCCTTCTAAACCATTCCCGCATGGCTCCCTCAATGTGCTTGTCTGTGGCATTCTTGCAATCGATGTTTCGACATACAGATTCTGTAGTGGAAATGACATGAATAATATAAGCATACGATTACAGCATCAAGTATACAGTTGAATAAAACATATTTGGTTCAGTTGACATATGGCTGCACACATAACATAGTTTAAACATGGAGATTCTAGTGATTCAGTAAACAATTTCAGTGAAGGCCTGAAATTCTATACCTAGCAGCATGGGGGCTATATGTGATGGAAATGTGCGGCATATATAATACAAATTAAATAATTTCTAGGTAACCATTTCACAAGAGTAGTAATCATAATAACAAATGATAGTTTTTTCCCCTTGAACCAAATATTATTATTAATATAAACGACAGTTTTAGCTAGCTGGTAGTCCGACGGCCATGAAATTAAAATATTAAAAAAGCTGCAGACTAGATGACAACTGGACAATGGGGAGTTTCTAGTCTGTGGTCATTGTGCAAAGAGTAGTTCAAGACAATTTCTGCTTCTAACTTCTGAATCGATGATCTATCATTAATTCAAGGTATCCTACTGCCCCATAACCTGAACATTGTCCATACCACCTTCCACAGGATTTAAACCAAGCGAACATATGCAGAGTGTAATATATAGACCCCCTGTATAATACATATATATATATATATATATATATATATATATATATATATATATAGAGAGAGAGAGAGAGAGAGAGAGAGAGAAAAATGAAAAAATA
>Ga0256913_10001035_pt1 | contig 14446 bp, 13 predicted proteins | sample Axial_MatmetaG_FD_185970 | JGI IMG/M metagenome (GOLD analysis project Ga0256913, IMG submission 185970) | Deep-sea worm associated microbial mat communities from Axial Seamount, Juan de Fuca Ridge, Pacific Ocean - Axial_Mat | ecosystem: Environmental > Aquatic > Marine > Oceanic > Microbial...
CTCTGCTTTCTTAGAAGCAATTGGGTCAAAAGGTGCCGACATTCCAGGATCCCAAATATCTCCAACAATTTCCCTAAACTCTTTCCAAGATATTTTTTCATATCTTTTTGCATCAGGATTAACTTTAGGATCTTGAGAATAAACATATTCAATATTACTTAAATTAATAACTTTTTTAGCCCCATATTTTTCTGCTAATAATACTGCATCATAATCTGTAGACCACCCTGGTTTCCATCCCGCACCAATTAATATTTTCTCATTAAATTCTAAATTTTCCAAATCTTTTTCATAATTTTTAACAACTTTGGGATTTGCCCACAATTTAAAAACAGTTCTTAAAAGATGAGCATTTAATCTAGTTGAATGAATACCTAACCAATCTTTTTCTTCATTATCAATACCAGAAACTAAAGCTGCAGCCTCTTGATAATATCTTGCAGTTTTACCGCCACCAGAAATCAAGATAAATCTATCTCCTTTTTCAATTCTCTTAACTATAAATTGTTTAAAAGAAACTAAAAAATCTACATCTATTTTTTCAGGAACTATTAATGAACCTCCAACAGAAATTACATATAAAACCATATTCAATATAATTTAAATTTAAATCTTTAAAAAATTTTCTAAAATTACAAAATATCATAATTAAATATAGAACTATAAATTATAGAATTCTAAAAAATAAAATAAAAAGTTTAGTTAGTGTAAGTTACTAAACCCCAAGCAGATTTTTACTTGAGTACTTATATCAGGTGGAAACTATATATAAATGTTTTTGAAAATAATAAGAAACAAGCAACAACACAAATAAATCATTGGAAACTCAAACTCACTACTAAACAGGAAAAAAACTATAATATAAAGCACAAAGAAAATATATATTTATGTTTAAAGGTGGAAAAGAATTTGAAGTAATAAAACATGGTGTTGAAAACATCTTAAAAATAAATTATCTTGAAAAAGAAAACTTTCCTTCTATTGAAGACGATGGTCTTGTAATGAGAGATGTAATACTAAAATTAATAAAAATACCATCTACAACAAAAATAATTTTTGTCCATAATAAACACTATGAATATGATTTAAATCAAATTGTAATATTAAAAGAAATTGCAAAATTATATTTTAACTTAAATAGACAAAAAGAATTATTTGTATCAAGTCAATTAATAAATAAATCTGATGAATGTATGAAAATTTTTTTCAATAGATATGCTTTTTTACAAAATACTATCATAAAAGATTTGCCTTCTGACCCAATAGGTGGATATGTTAAACTTAGAAGAAAATTAAGAGATTATAAATTTGAAAAAACCTATCAAAATCATACTTGTTATGAAATAGATGAAAAATATGAAAAAGCTTTAAAATTTATTTTAATGAAATTTGAAACATTAACAATAATAAAAAAAGTAAAAGATAAACTTTCAGGTTATGAAGTAGGTTCAAGAAAAATATATAGAGAATTTTTTTCAGTTAATATAAAACCTAATTTTATCTATACTTCACTACTCAAAAAAATCCCAATTGAAGCAACAGAATTAGATTCATATAATTTATCTGATGCGAAAATAACAATTTTTAAACTAGATAAAGAAGCTAATAATTTATATCATGTAATGCCATTAGAATTTACTTTAAATGACGAAAAATATAATATTTTAACACTAGCTAAAGAAGTTATTTCTGAACATAAACCAGAATCAAATGACTTTATAGATCCAAAAAGATTAAGGGAAGTTTTTTATAATATTTCTAAAGATTTAATTGAAGAAATTGCAGATTTTAAAAAAATAAAATTAAAACCGAAAGAAGTTGAAGAACTTGCAAATATTTTAATAAAATATACGATCGGATTTGGATTTATTGAAACATTATTAGAAGATGAAAATATACAAGACATATCTATAAATTCTCCTGCAAATAAAACTACTGTTTTTTTAACACATAGTAATTTTGAAGACTGTAAAACAAATATTATTCCTGAACAAGATGAAGTTGAAGGTTGGGCATCAAGATTAAGAATGATATCTGGTAAACCCTTAGATGCTTCAAACCCGATTTTAGATGCAGAAATTGAAACCCCACATGCAAGAGCAAGAGTTTCAGTTATAGGCAAACCATTAAATCCATATGGGCTCGGATTTTCATTTAGAAGGCACAGAGATAAACCTTGGACATTACCCCTATTTATTAAAAATGGTATGATTTCAGCAGAAGCAGCAGGATTATTAAGTTTTATTGTAGATGGTGCTAGAACCATATTAATTGCAGGAACTAGGGGCTCAGGTAAATCTTCATTTTTAACTGCAATTATTATTGAAATAATGAGAAAATATAGAATTATAACTGTAGAAGATACCTTAGAACTCCCAACAATACAACTTTCAAATTTAGGTTATAATTTACAAGCAATGAGTGTTAGATCTGCACTTTCAGTTTCAAAAGAAGGTTTTTCTGCAGATATGGGAATTAGATCAACATTAAGATTGGGTGATTCTTGTTTAATTGTGGGTGAAGTTAGAAGTACTGAAGCTTTAGCACTTTATGAAGCAATGAGAGTTGGTGCTTTAGCAAATGTAGTAGCAGGAACAATACATGGAGATAGTCCTTATGGTGTATATGATAGACTTGTTAATGATCTTAAAGTTCCAAATACTTCATTTAAAGCAACAGATATAATCATTATTGCAAACCCCGTTAAAAGTTCAGATGGACTTCATAGAAATAGAAGAATAACTCAAATAACTGAAATAAGAAAAAATTGGGAAAAAGATCCATCATTAGAAAATGGATTTCAAGATTTATTCAAATATAATTCTCAAACTGATATGCTCGAAATAACTGACGATTTATTAAATGGTGAAAGTGACATATTAAAAGCAATAGGAAGTAATGTAAAGCAATGGGCAGGTAATTGGGATGCCATATGGGATAATATAAAACTCCGTTCTAAAATTAAAAAATTACAAGTTGAACTTTCAAAAAAATATAATAATGATGAAATTTTAGAAGCAAATCATATTATAGAAGGAAATGATATGTTCCATAAAATTTCAGAAAAAATAAATAAAAAATATGGAAATTTAAACTCAGAAAAAATATTTTTTGAATTTAAAAATTGGTATGAAGAATATATAAAAAAAATAATTAATAAAAAATAAATAATTTATAATAATAAAATTACAATAAAACTTTATAAAATAATAAAATAAAAACTATTATTATGGTAATAATAACTTCAATAAATAACTCAAATAAACTTGCAAAAAAACTTGCAAAAGAATTAAATTGTGAATATTTTAAAACAGAAGTATCTGAATTTCCAGATAAAGATTTATATTTAAAAATAAAAGAAAAAGTTAAAGGTAAAAAATTAATAATTGTAGAAAGTTTTCAACCAAATCCAAATAAAACATTATTAAATATAATTTTTACTTCACAAACTGCAAAAGATTTAGGTGCAAAAAAAGTTATCCTATTCTGTCCATATCTTGCTTTTATGAGACAAGATAAAAGATTTAATCCTGGCGAAGCAATTAATGCTAAAATTATGTCAAAATTATTAAATGAAAATATCGATAAAATTATTACTGTTGATCCGCATTTACATAGAATACTAAAACTTAAAGATATATTTACAATACCTGCGATAAAATTAACTTCAAATCATATTATTGCCGAATTTATTAAAAAAAAATTCAAAAAAGATATAGCAATAATTGGACCCGATTGGGAATCATATCAATGGGCAGATGAAATTTCAGCCGAAATAGGAGTTGAAGATACAGTATTAGAAAAAACAAGAAATACTTCAAGAAATGTAAATGTTGAAGTTAAAAAAGAAATAAATATTAAAAATAAAAATATTATTATTGTAGATGATATAATTTCAACTGGAAATACAATGATAAAAGCTGCAAAAGAAGCAAAAAAACGAGGAGCAAAAACAATAACTGCAATAGGTGTTCATGGTTTATTTGTTGAAAATGGATATAAAAAAATGGAAAAATATTTTGATAATATCTTCACAATAAATACCATAGAACATTTAACAAATAAAATTGATATTTCAACTGAAATTTTAAAAGAATTAAATAAAAAAATTTAATTATTCTTAACTATTTTTATTATATCTTCAAGAATTAAATCAACCTTTTTATTATTCTCTATTGAAAAAATATTTATTTTATTATTATTATTATTAAACTTTAATCCTTGGACCTCTTCACCATAACCTTCTTCAATTGCCTCATAAAAACATAAATTAAAACTTTCAACTTCTAAATTATCTTTAATTTTATTAGAATTATACTTTCTTTTAATATATTCTTTTTTTAACTCCTTTAAATCCCTATTAATAATAAATAAAATATCAACTAAATCGGGATTAATAAAATGAGCAAAATGAGATTCAAAAATAATATTTTTATTCTCTTTCTTTGCTTTTTTAATCTCCCTTTCAATAAATTTTAAAAAATTATCTAAATCAAAATCAAAAGTTTGGGCTTCTAAATCGTCATTTAATTTAAATTTAGTTACTATTTCATTCAGGTGGACAACTTCAAAATCAAACTTCAAAGCAAACTTATCCGAAATAAAAGTTTTACCACTCCCAACACTGCCTGAAATTACAATAATCATAACTAAACAAATAAATATTAAATTATAAACCTTCAGTTTTAATTAAAATCAAATAAAATTAATTTTTAATAACTTTTTTAAAAATTTCTTCAGAAACTTCATCTAAAAATTTATCGCCATCAATATTAATTAAATTTTTTTTGAAAATTTTAAGAATTTTATCTTTATCAGTATTAAATATTTTTAATCTTTGAGATAAAACTTCTTCAGTATCATCTGTTCTTTGTTTTAATTTTACTCCATCAACATCACAAATACCCTCAACTTTTGATTTTTTACTAATTGAATTATATAAAGCTCCACACTTAGGACAAAAATATCTTGCAGTAATTCTATTAATTAATTTATCTTGATCAACATTTAAATTAACAAATTTAATATTATAATTATTACTAACTAAAAAACCATAAATCCAAAATGCTTGATCTAAAGTTCTAGGGATACCATCAAAAATAACATTTTTCTCAAAATTAAATTTACTTCTAAAAATATTAAAAATATCAACATCATCAACTAAAAGTCCAGATTTGATTTTATCATACAATGGACTTCCGTCAACTAACTCCTCTTTAATTAAACTACTCATAATATAACTTTTAAATTTTGTTTTTTCTCTTAAAATTTCTCCCTGAGAACCTTTACCAGAGCCCGGGGCACCAAACATAATAATAGCTAATTTTTTACTAAATTCCATTTTTAATTAAACTTAAAATTAAGATAAACAAAAATAATAACAAATAACCAAACTAAAAAAGAAACAATAGAAATAGTTAAATATAATTTTTTTCTCGACATTTTAATTTCTAAAAATAATCTAATCAAATTTATTTAAATAGTTTTTGGAGTTTTTTAAAAATAATAAATAAAATAATCACAAAAAAATATTAAATAATAAAAATTCAAATTTCAAAAGTTTCAATAAATTTTTTCATTTGTTTTAATTTTAATCTATATTCTTCACCCAACTCCGATAATCTGAAATATTTTTGTTTTTTTTCATAATAAATTTCAATTAAATTTTTTTCCTCTAAATCCTTTAAATATTCTTTTAATTTGATATGGGACAAATTAGCTTTAAATAAAATATGAGTTATTTTTATTTTATTATTTTTTTCTTTTATCGCATTTAAAATATCATAAATAATCTCAATTTTATTTCTTTTAAAAACCATTTTATTTTCTAAATATTTTTATTAAATTTAAAAACATATAAAAAAATATTATAGAAAGAATTATTTCTCCTAAACTATAAAATAAATTATGTTTTACAGCTAAAAAAATCAAAAAATAACTAATAAATATTCCTCCAAAAAAAATACTCAAATTAGAATTTTTATTTTTTTTTATACTTTTTTTATTAATAAAATCAATCAAATATAAAAATAATGATATAACAATAATAATAAAATTAAATAATAAATAATTATTAATTAAAAATGAAAGAATTATTAAAAAAACAACAAATAAAATTATTGTCTCTATTTTATCTTCTTTAGTTATTATAAAAAATAATATTAATAAACCTAATAATAAAGTTAATTTATGAACAAAAAAAAATATATTTTCAATTAAATAAAAATTTTTATATGATTCATAAACTATACTATAAAAATAAAAATTAATTTGTTTATAAACAGGAATTAAAATAATTAAATTTGAAATAATTTTTGAAATAAAAGAAATCCCAAAGAAAAAAAAAGCCAAAGAAAAATATTTATATTTTTTAAAATTAAAATATTTATAAGTTTTAAAAGAATAATAAGAAATTAAAAAAGAAGTTAAAATTATAATTATTTCTAATAAACTATCAATTCCTGAAAACCATTTCGGAGAATATATATAAAATGTCATATTATTAATTATTGTTAATTTATATTAATTTAAAAACTTCAGTATTTTTAAATTCTTCAATTAATTCTATTTCTCCTGTTTGTTCTATTAAAAAAGTACTAATTACACTAACAATTTCATTATTTGAAATTATTTCTCTTTCAATAGTTATTATGTATGTCTCAATATTTTCTAAATTACGAATAATGTGAGAATTTAAAATTCTCCCCCTAACTTTCATTAAAAGTAATATTTTTGCATCATCTAATGATAATTTATCTTCTTTATTCTTATAATGTATATTTTTATCAATTTTATTTTCAAAATCTTCTAAATCAAAATAATTAAATGTTAAAACCATAAATAAAACACTAACTAATCCTAACTTATTTTTTATTTTTATTATTCCCATTTTACCAAATAATTAAAATTTAATAAATTATATAAACAAAATGAAAATATAATTCATAAAAATTATAAATATTTCCACTATAAAATAATAATATATTTAAAACTTATGAATTTTGAATTCATTTTATTTATATATGAAATAATCAATTTTAATTTTGATGAGAAAAAATAAAATCACAATAGGAATAATATTTATGTTATTATTTGGAATTATTCAAATAAGTTATGGTATAGAAAATTCCCAAAATGTAACATTAAAACTTCTTTCAAATAAAAATGTTTATCAAACAGGAGAAAATATTAATTTAACTTTAAATATAAAAAATTTAAATTTAGATTTAATTAAAGGCCAAATAAAAGGAAAAATAATTATTGGTGATCTGGGTTATGAAATTCAATGTTTTGATTATAGTATTTCTGAAAACAATTCAGAATTTCTAAATTTAAATCCTCTCCCCGCAAGTTTATCAAATTCAAATAAAAAAACAATGGCTACATTATATGCGTGTTCTGGAACTAGAATGCAATCAACAAAAACAATAATCACAAATAATAATTTTTCACAAAATGGACAAGAAACATTTACTCTTGGCCCATTTACATACTCATATAATTTAAATGGAAAAGATTATGAAATTAAATCAAATATTTTAAATATTACTGTTAAACAACAACAACAACAACAACAACAACAACAACAACAACAACAACAACAACAACAACAACAACAACAACAACAACAACAACAACAACAACAACAACAACAGCAACCATTAAACAATAAAAATCAACAAGCTTTAACAAACAACCAACAAAATTCACAAAGTATAAATCAATTAAAACAAGAAATCGAAAATAAAAAATCAAATCCAATAAATATTAATATGAAAACAAAAGAAGAAAAAGAATTTTGGATTTGGTTTTTTATTTTAATAATAACAATAATAATTTCAACAATAATTTATTTAAAATACTTTAAAAAAAAAGAAAACAATAAAACAATAATAATTGAAAAAAAACCTGAAATTCCAAAATATTTTCAATTATTAAATAAAATAAAATTCGAAAAATCAGAAAAAGAAAAATCAAAATTAATATCTCAAGCTATAAGAAAATACATTTCTGAAAAAAATAATTTAAAAGAAGATTTAACTTATTCAAAAGCTAAAAAACTAACTAAAAATAAATTATTTTTAAATATTTTAATTAATACAGAAAAAATAGAATTTGCAAATAAAAAAATTAAATTAAATTATAATAAAATAATTTCTCAATTAAGAGGTGAATTTAAATGAATAATAATAATAATAATAAAATTATAAATTTAAAAAAAGAAATTTCAAAAATAATAGTCGGACAAGAAGAAATAATAGAAAAAACAATAATTGCTATTCTTTCTGGGGGGAATTTATTACTTGAAGGGGCTCCAGGCCTTGCTAAAACTCTTTTAGTAAATACAATTGCTAAAAGTTGTAGTTTAGGATTTTCAAGAATTCAATTTACTCCAGATTTACTTCCATCAGATATTTTAGGTACAAAAATATTTAATCAAAACTCAAGTGAATTTATAACTAAAAAAGGACCAATTTTTACAAATTTTCTATTAGCTGATGAAATTAATCGGGCACCACCAAAAACCCAATCTGCTTTATTAGAAGCAATGCAAGAAAAACAAATTTCAATTCTTGGAGACACATACAAATTAGATAAACCATTTTTAGTTATGGCAACACAAAATCCTATAGAACAAGAAGGAACTTATCCACTTCCAGAAGCACAAGTAGATAGATTCATGATGAAATTAATAGTAAATTATCCTTCAAAAATAGATGAAATTGAAATATTGAATAGAATGACAACAAATAATAATATTAAAATAAATTCAATATTAACTAAAAAAGAAATATTAGAATTTCAAAAGAAAATAAAAAATATTTATGTTGATGATTTAATAAAAGAATATGTTGTTTCAATTATTGATGCAACAAGAAACCCTGATAAATATTCAATTGAATTAGGAAAATATATTAAATGGGGTGCATCCCCAAGAGCAAATATTTGGACAATTTTAGGTGCAAAATCATATGCTTTCATTAATAATAGAAATTATGTAAATTCTGATGATGTAAAAAATATAATAAAAGAAATTTTAAGACATAGAATAATATTAACTTATGAATCTGAATTAGAAAATATATCTACAGAAAATATTATTGATGAAATATTATTAAAAGTTGAATCCCCTTAAATAATAAAAATGAAAAATTTATTAAAAGAATCTAAAAATTTTAAAATATTATTTGAAAAATCCAATAATTTAATCTCTGGGAGATATTCTTCTAAAATAAAAGGAAATGGTATTGAATTCATTGACTTAAAAGAATATCAATTAGGTGATGATATTCGTAAAATAGATTGGAATATAACTGCAAGAGAGAATAAACCTTTTATTAAAGAATTTCTTGAAGAAAAAGATGCTTTTCATTACATATTTTTAGATACTTCAGGAAGTATGAAAAATAAATTTTTATCTGCAAAAATAATAGCAAGTTCTCTTTTGATTTCTTCTTATAAATGTAAAGATAATTTCTCAATTGGATTTTTTAACAAAAATAAAATAAAAATATTTAAACAATCCAAAAATAAATCTTCTTTAATGAGATATATTTATGAATTATCAAAAATTGAAGCAAATGGTAAAGGGGACTTTCAAAAAATATTAAATAGAATCCTCTTAACTATAAATAAAAGATCAATCATTAGTATAATTACTGATGAATTAACTTTAAATTCAATTGAAAAATCATTATTAAAAATAATAAAACAAAAACATAAATTAAATTATTTTCATATTTATTCATCTAATGAAAAAAATATTGAAATAGGTTTAAATTCATTTGAAGATATTGAAACAGGTAAAAATGAAATATATGATTTAGGTTATGATGAAATAAAAAAATATAAATATGAATTTGATAAAGAAATAAAATCCATTGAAACTAATTTAATAAACTTGGGAATAAAACCAATAATAATAGATACAGATATAGATTTATTAAATCAAATTAAAAAAAATAAAGGTGTAATTTAAAATGTCAATAATAGAATTCAATAATATAAAATATTTATGGATCGGAATTTTAATAATATTTAGTTTAATTTTAATTTATAAATTAAAATTCCAATCAAAAAAAATAGACTCAAAAAAAATTTTTAATTCAAAAATTTTGCAAAAAACAATTAAAAAAAAAACAATTAAAGAAAATTTGATTTCAATTTTAATTTTAATTTCAATTTTATCTTTATTTATTTCACTTAGTGATCCTATGATGAGATTAAAAGGAGAAAAAGAAGGAGTAAATATAGTATTAGTTATTGATAGTTCAGGATCAATGCAAGCAAAAGACTTCACACCAAATAGAATGGAAAGTGCTAAAAAAAGTGCAATTAAATTTATTTCAGAATTAGAAAATAAAGATAAAATAGGTGTTATTAGTTTCTCTGATTCTACAAGAATTGTAAATTTTTTAACAAATGATAAAAATAAAGTAATAAATAAAATAAATAGTATAAAACCGGGTGGTGGAACAGCCATTGGTGATGGTATCGCAATGGGAATTGATATGGTTTCATCAATACCAAACAAAAAAAAATTAATAATATTTTTATCTGATGGTGAACAAACTGCAGGACAAATTTCAATAGATGATGCAATTAAATACGCAAAACTTGAAAATATCGTTATTTATACAATTGGTGTTGGCTCTAAAAAAGATATAATTTTAGGTTATGATTGGTTTGGAAATCCACAATATGCAAAACTTGATGAAAATTCTTTAAAAAAAATAGCTGAAAATACAAATGGTGAATATTTTAGAGCAACAGATAGTATATCATTAAATGAAATTTATAAAAAATTACCTAAAAAAATAAAAAAAGAAAAAGAATTACAAAGTATTAAAAATTTCTTTATTTGGATTTCAATAATTTCATTACTTTCAAGTATTTTAGTAAAATATTGGAAAAGAATAAAAATTTGGTAATTTAAAAAATAATAAAATTATTTATAATTTTCTGGAGGCTCAGTTCCACATAATCTAAAATATTGTTCTTCAGTCAAAATATCAACATATTGATTTGAATTAAAATTAAAATTAGAACCTATATAAGCTCCTGTAGCAGCAGAAACTGTTACAAATGTAACTCTTTTAATATATTTTTTTAATTTAGCCTTATCAACTTCAGAAAGACTATCAGTTTTTTTTAAATTTTTAAGATATTTCTCATTTGATTTTAACTCATTTAACTCAGATAATATTTTATTTTCTTTAAAATATTTTAAAACTTCAGAATTTTCAAGTAAACTTCCACCATCAACCAACATATCAAAAGTTTCATGAAGTTTTACTACTTCATTTATTTTTTCTAAATCTTTTAATTCATCTAAATTATTAATACCTAAAGATTTTAATTTTGAATATATATCTAAAAGTTTATTTGATAATTGTAAATTTGTATTTTTTAATTTAAGTGAAACTTCAAGTAAATCATCTACACTTCCTTCCATAGTAGAAATCTTAGAAACAAATTTAGCTTTTAAAGTAGTTTTAACTGAAGTAGATAAATCTTCCATCAAAACCATAATTTTTCCATCTTTAACTAAATTTGCAATATTTTTTGTTTTACTAACAACTTCTCCAACTTTTTGTCCATAACTGGATATTGTTTTAACACCCATCGCTGCACAAATAGGACTTAATAACCCTAAACTTGCAACTTCTCCCACAGTACAAACTGCTAAAGTTCCAACTGTCCAAAGAATTTGTTCTGCTAATAAACCTCCAACAATACTAGTTCCAATTCCCCAATATGCCCCATGTATAGCATTTGTCATTTTATCAGAAATATTAGTTTTATCATATCTATAAACTACATATGTTTTAGCATTTGTATTAATAGATTTTAATCTTAAATCTTGTAAAAATTCATATTGTTCAGTAAATAAATATTTTAATTCATCCATACCTGGTTCATTACCTAATTCTCTAATATTATTTGAAATTTCACTCATTTTATCTTCATCAACATTAGAATACTTCATATTAAAAGTTTTAGAATAAGGAACTTTAGATTTATTCCCTAAAATAACATAATTTTTATCACTCCAATCAATAAAATCATTTAAATAATATTTATCTCCATAATTATCATCAAAATTAATAACACCACAAGTAAAACACCAAGAACCTGAAGTATCATAACTATTTAAAAAATCTTCTTTTCCACTTCCATATCTATACCAACACCTACCTAATTCTTCAGCAGTTTTCTTAAAAATCTTATTTTTATCATTATCTTTAATATTAATTTCATCTTTTTTACACTTTAAATTTAAATCAAACATAAATTTTAATAAATCAGGAACTTTATCTTTAGTAGAAATATAAGCCCTACAAGATAAATCATTAGAAGAAGAAACTACATTATCACCAAAACTAATAAAATATTGAAAAATAATAAAAAAACTTATAATTCCAACAATAATTGTAATAAAAACAAATGTAGTATCTCCTTTAATATTATTCTTTAAATTCATTTTTTAATTTCTCTTATATTTTCAAATTGTTTTTCAGATAAAATAATATCATAATCTTTACTTTCAATATTATTAATTTTTAAAAAATAAAAAAATTTATTATTATTTTCAAAAAAACCTTCATTATCTTTATCAGTTTCAACTCTTTTAGCCTTTATTTTTTCAGTATTAAAATAAAAATCATAAATAATATTTCCATTTTTATCTTTCTGACCAGTATTTAATTTTTTAATAAAATCATAATTTTTAAACTTAGCATAAACTAATTTTTTATTTGAATTCTTAGATTTACAACCATCAACAAAAAAATAAGCTTCATTATTCAAATAAATAATATAATTACTAAATTTATCATAACAATCATTAAACTTTTTACCATCAAAATCAAAATATTTATTAAAAAAATTAGTATTATCATAAACTAATTTTTCATTAATTTTATTATAAATAGACTTTATAGTATCAACTTCAATTTCATCAGTAATATCTAAATCACTAAATCCTTTATCTCTTATATCATTAAAATCATTTTTTAAAAGTTTATACTCATCAATATTTAATTTTTTATTATCAAAATTAGTTTCATATTTAAAATTTTCAAAAATATCATTATATTTAATATTATTATTTTTTTTAATTTCAGAAAGTTTTAAAGGTTCAATTTTAATTGAAAATTCAATAAAATTTTCACCATTTAACACATTATAACAATTTTTTTTTAATTTATTAAAAAAATCTACATAAATTAAAGAGGGATTAATTTCTTTACACATTCCAACTTTATCAATATCATTACAAACAACTCCATTTAACCATTCATAATTTCCTTTAACAAATATTTTTTTTTTATCAGCAGAACAAGAAAAAATAATTTTATTATTAATAAAATCAACTTTATCAGGATTATTTAAATAATAATTATTTAAATCTTTAGAAATTAAATATTTCTTTACACATAAATTTTTTTTAATTAAAATATTAGAATGAAGATGTTTAGAAACAAATAAATAATTATTACTTGTATCATAAACTAAATAATGTTTATCATCATTAAGATTCAAATCATCATTTAATAAAATATTTCCACTAAGATCTAATAAACTTATTTCAAATTCATTTTGAAATTCTAATTTACCTAATTTAGGTTTTAACATAATTAAATAATTAGAATTACTAAATTTATATTTAATTTTTTTATCAGCTTCATGAATCTTCCAAAACCATAAATTTTCAACTTTCCAAGCTTCTTCAGTATTATCCTCAACAATTTTAACTTCTGAATCAAATTTAAAATCAGGTTCATCATTAAATTTTTGATTTTTAAAAAAACTTTCAAAATTTTCATTTTTAACAACAAAAACTCCAAAATTATTAATTATATAAAAATAATTATCTTCATCTTTTTCCTCTTTAAATTGAAAATTTTCTAAATTAAAAAGTCTTAACATCAAAAAACAATCATTAAAAGAAGAAATATCTAAATCATTTTTACTATAATCAATAAAATGAACAAAACTTTCTGCATTTGCATCAGCAACTTTTTGATTATTTGGTAAATGATAAAAAGCATCAATAAAAACTTGAAAAATTAAAAATAAAGCAACCATAGATAAAACTGTACCAATAATTGCTTCAAAAGAAATAATACTTTTCTTTTTATTTTTCAAATTATAATTAAAAAATCTATCCATTATTACATTAATAAATATTATAATATTAAAATCTATTTAATTTAATTTAATAGTGAAAATAAAAAAACATAGATACACCTTAATTTCTTATGGAAAAAAAACAAAAAACAAAAAACAAAAAACATTTTTATATTTATTTCTTAATTTATTATTATTATTATTATTATTATTATTATTATTATTATTATTAAATATAATAAATATTTTTTAATTATTTTTATCTTTTTTAATTAAAGTTAAATAATCCTTAATAATATCATAAGAAACAACC
>Ga0256913_10001036_pt1 | contig 14446 bp, 15 predicted proteins | sample Axial_MatmetaG_FD_185970 | JGI IMG/M metagenome (GOLD analysis project Ga0256913, IMG submission 185970) | Deep-sea worm associated microbial mat communities from Axial Seamount, Juan de Fuca Ridge, Pacific Ocean - Axial_Mat | ecosystem: Environmental > Aquatic > Marine > Oceanic > Microbial...
AATTCTATTATCTGCCTCTCTTCTCTCCTCTTTAGTCTCGCCAATAACCATAAAGCAGGGACAAAATCTCTTTCCATAGATAATTTTATTTCGAGCTAGTCCCATTGTGACTCCCTCATTTACCTCTTCATTTGGATTTTGAACAAAACCAAACTGCTTATTAACTTTCTGAACAAAAGCATCCGTCTTCTCCATCTCTGCTTGAAACTCTGGTGAATTCATATCTATCTGTTGCATCATATAATCTCCTTTTCTATAATATTATCTTGATAGGTTATTATCATCTATTTTTTCTCCGAAAGAGCTTATCTCTCTGGCAAATGACTCCATTTTAGAACTCCAGTGTTCCAAAAAGGCTTTTGTCTTATTTAAATCTATAGTTAAGTTATGCTCTTGAACATCTATACCACTATCTTTAGCAATAGTTGCATTCTTATCCTTTAGATTATTGGCTAGAGAGGAGAAGAACTCCTTTGCCATATTTGTATCAAAGATAAATTTTCCATTATCCATACTGATACCCATCTGATTTAAAACTGAAGCATTCCTCTCTCTCTCTAACCTCTCACGCTCTCTCTGCTCCTCTATTTTTCTCCTCTCTGCCTGTATCTTCGCCTCTTTAATCTGCCTTATCTGCTCCTGCTTATAGACCTCTGCCTCTCTCTCTTGCCTCATCTCCTCTTGAGTCTGGCAACCAATTAGCAATATTGCAATAATAAAAATAGTTATATATCTCATCTTAATCCCCTTCTGAAATTTTTTATATACTTTTGTAAAGATTTTATAGAAGATTATCGCTATTAATATAAATAGTATTAATCCCCAAAAGCCATCTTCTATTGGGCTAAATATAAAGAGACCTACTAGTGTAAATATCATCTGAAGAATAAAGAGTGTAATCACAGTAGCTTTGACTCTCCCCTTATATAAATCCAGAATAATATGGTGAATATGACTTCTATCTGCTTTAAATGGAGATTGTCCATTGATAATACGCCTAATAAATACAATAATTGTATCCAGAATTGGTAGAGCCGATAGATATAAAATACTAATAGGGTGAATATAGATTATAGCCTTTATACTTAAAAGAGATATTAAAAATCCTATCATTAAGCTTCCACTATCTCCCATAAATATAGAGGCAGGATTCCAGTTGAATATTAAAAATGCAACTATGGCTGATATAGTTGATATGCTAAGTATAAATATGAAGTTATCGCTATTGATATATCCGATATATGCAAGTGCAGATAGAATTATAACGGCTATTCCACCACTTAAACCATCTAATCCATCAACTAAATTAAAAGCATTTGTGAAACTGACAACAGCTATAAGCGTAAATGGAAATGCAAAATATCCTAATGATAAATCTGAACCAAGATAGTCACCTAGAAAATCTATACGAATATTATTTATAGATAGTAGAGCTGTCGCAGTTGTGATTATTACAAATTTTGTTTTTGGTTCTACCTCACTAACATCGTCCCAAACCCCCATAGAGAATATTATTAATATAGCACTAAATGTCCATAGATAGGATTGAAATATAGGTTGATAGAAGAGTGGTGCGACCATAAAAACACTTAAAAAAATTCCAATCCCTGCACCTCGTGGAGTTATGGTATCGTGCGAACTCCTATTGTTGGGTATATCTATAAGATTAAACTCCTCTGCATAACTTATAATTAATCTGATAAAAATAATAGAGAAGAGAAAAGATGTAAAAGCCATTATATATAATTTATTATCTACCAAAAAATTCTCCTTTAATTAAAATATTTGTTATAAAACATTCTCATAATATTATAGCTAAAAAATAGAAAAGTTACTTATAGGGGTCATTTTTGGGAATAACTTTAATAAAATATAGAGTATACTAAACTTTTAGATGATATTTAATTTTGGAGGTAATAAGATGGGTCTTATTAAACTTATAGGGGCATTAGCTATTGTATTTTTTATTCTTTTAACTGTTATTGGTAAGTTTAAGAGTGAAGATAGTCGATTGATGAATGAGAAAGAGCTTCAGACACAAGAGGACCAAAAGGGTTACAGAAGTGATGTTGTTGGTGATACGGTGTTGGTAAAGATTGATGCACCTCTATCAAAAAGAGTTGATATATGGAAGAGAAGTCCTATGCACGAAGAGTTCTTAGCACTATTTCCAAAGTTTGGAGATATGAAACTATTTGTTGATGATAGAGTTAAAGATGAAGAGTTGAAGACAGTTATTATTAATCAATTAAATAGCATTGAAGATGATTTCTTCTCTGGAAGTGTTAATGAGTTTGATGCTAAAGAGAGAATAGATAAAATCTAATTATGGAGAGCTCCTTATGGAACTCTCTACTCTATTTTTTAGGTTTTAGATATGCTCCAACGGACCAGTATCCTGTTTTATCTCCAATAGTTGCTCTTAATTGAAGAGTATATCTACCTGCTTGAGATATATTAATATCTGGTGTTTTGTAAAACTCTCCATTAAATGGAATCTTTTCAATCATCTTATCATCTCTTCTGCTATGAGGTCTTGTTAGTAGAAAAGAGACTTTGGCATCTTTTATAATAGTTCCATCTTTTTTTGTCACACTATATTTAAAACTATTCATACCGTTAGATAATACAACAAGCTCTGGTTGAACTCTATTGCTATAGATATTATCTCTCATAACCATTGTCTTTATACCTGATAGATTTAAATCATACTCTCTATCAAATGCCTCTTTTTTCGTTAAAATATCATTGATATTTATATCAGCCTCTTGATACTTCATCATATAATTATTTGTCTCCTGTACAGGCATAGATATAGCTGTCTTAACTGTCCAGTAACCAAGCCCTACTCCCAATAGTAAAAAACCTACTATCATTTGGGGCCAATAGGTCTGCTCTTTATTATTTTTTTTCACTATCTCTCCTTATTACTCTATTTCGTATAAAAAAAATCCATAAGATTATAACTGTTCCTAGTAATACAATATATTTTAATATAGTGACTACTGTATGTGTCTCATTTGGGATTGTTCTACTCATCTTAATATCTTTAGAGTTTGCAATTTGGTCTGCAAGTTCAGAGTATGACTGTACTACCCCAATATTATACTTATCCTCTTTAGAGTTTTTATCTTTTGATGCAACTACACCAGTGGCATAATCCTTAACAGTTGAGCTATCATATAGAGAGGCTATCTCTTTAGAAGAGGCGATAAGCCCAACTCTACCTCTCTGACCCGATTTCTCTGTTATAACTGCGTTTGGTGCAAAAACTAATACTACAAATGGTCTGCTTAACTGCTTATCCATACCCATCACATACTCTACTAAATTAAATCTCTCTGGGAATACCCTATTTGTTGCGATAACATAGGCGTAAATTCCCGTTTTAGAGCTCAATTCATCTCCAATATCCTCAACTATCTTAGAGGCTTTTGGTGTTAATAAATCATTTTTTATGAAATTTGTAGAGTTTAATAGGAGTGGTAAGAGAAAAGCAAGTAGGGCTAAGCCCTCTCTTGCCTTTAACATAATTTAATTAACCAACAAATAGGTGATTAGCAGTCATAACTGACCATAGTGTAATTAGTGCAGAGATAACTAAACCTATAGCTAAAACTTTATCCATAATCGAAATCATCATCTATCCTTTATTATTTAGCATCTTGAAATGCAAAATTTGCATTATCTTTGCTGTTTGCTTTTAAATTGTGAATATCCAAAATAGGTGCTGGGTCATAAAAGTTACTAGAACTACCCTGTTGTACGCTAATACCCCAAGTTGTAAGACCTACAAGAATACTAAGTAACAGTGCTGTTGCAATCAACATACCTGTAACACCATGAAGACCAAAAACTGCTCTATTTGTATTTTCTTCTACTGACATCTGATACCCTCCCTATTTTATCGACTTGATATAAGTTGCAAGTGCTTTCTCTTGAACTGGTGTAAATCTACCTTTAAATGATGGCATTGTACCGATAGCACCCTTTTTACCATTTTGAAGTACATTTGTGATGATTGTATCATCATACTCTGCAATATTTGGAGCCATTCCACCATTACCTTTGCCATCAACACCGTGACAACCAGCACAGACACCAAAGGCAGCAGGAGCATCACCTTGCATCCCACCAGCTACATATTTAGCAGCAATTTTTGCATCTTCATCACCAGCCATTCCACCAGGCATAGCACCCATTGGATAGTGTAGTTGGTCTGAACCCTTCTCAATAACAGCAAGAACTTGTGCTTCACTTATTCTTTTTGTAAAGTTGTGAGCTTTTCCTGAGAGTCCATCACCAGTCTCACCGTGACAAGGGGCACATTGAACTAAAAATATAGACTCACCCATCTGTTGAAGAGTATCTGCATCTGCATTTTTATATTTAGCCTCAAATTTCTCTTGATGAGCTAAAACCTCTTCATTATATTGACCAATCTGACTAAATGCGTTTACAGGATAACCCACAAACCAGTACCATACTGCCCAGATTAGCGTTCCTAAAAATGAGAATGCCCAACCTGAAGGAAGTTCATTTTTATACTCACCAATACCGTCCCAATTCTCATCAGCCAACTCACCTGTAGCTGTATCTGTTTTCATCTGATTGATATATTTAATTGATACACCAGCAGTTAAAACTGCAATTACCAATGCACCAATCATCGTAATCATATTAATTGGGTCACTCAAATCAATATTCATAGAGCTTACTACAGCCACTGTTGCACCCATAAGTATAACAGCGAAAACAAGCCCTTTTATCATTAACGAATTCATATATTTTGCTCCTCTTTTTCGTTCAGAGTTTTTGGATTAGGGACGATTGGCTTACTGTCTATCTCGTCATCAAGAGCAATATTGCCAAACTTCTCATAATCGTTTTCACCCCTCTTTTCACTTCTATATAGATGAATAATATATCCATATAGCATAATTACTAAAAAGATAGTCATAAAGAAATTGGCATAGCCTTGGAGTTCTCTTATGTCCACTTTTTATCCTATTACTTCAATCTATTTAAATATGCGATTAATGCAACAATCTCTGGAATATTTCCAGCTTCAACTGCATCTTTAACATCTTTATTTTTCATATCTTTAGCAATTAATTTTGCCTCTGCTAATACTGTTGCTTTGTGAGCTTCCCACGCCTCTTTAGTACCTTTAAATTCATCACCATAAGGTGTGTGGAAAACTTTTTTAACTGTTACAGCCTCTGCATAAGCAGTCTCAATATCAGCTATGTTTGTAAACATATGTTTATATGCTGGCATAATAGATTGAGGAACAACTGATGTTGGGTCCCACATATGGTTTTCGTGCCAGTCTGTTGTACGGTAGTTACCTACACGGTGAAGGTCTGGACCTGTTCTTTTAGAACCCCAAAGGAATGGTCTATCATAAGCATACTCACCACTAAGTGAAACTTGACCATATCTATCTGTTTCAGATTTAAATGGTCTAATTAATTGAGAGTGACAAGCGATACAGTTATCTTTTTTATACACCTCTTTACCTGCTAATTCAAGAACTGTATAAGGCTTAAGCCCTACAACTGGTCTTGATGCCTCTGCAAAGTTTGGCAAAATCTCTATAAGACCTGCAAAAGCAATAACAACAAATACTCCTACTGCGAAGAAGAATGGATTTTTTTCTAACCAATGAAACATAATAATCTACCTCCTTATGCCATAGGTGATTTAAACTGAGGCTCTTGAGTTAATTCTCTTGAAGCTGTCATTGTTTTAATCATATTGTAAGCAAACATTAAGAAACCTGTTAGGTAAAGAACACCTGATAAAGCTCTGATTGCATAGTAAGGGTGAAGTACAGCTACGGTATCAATAAATGAATACATTAAGTTACCATACTCATCAACGGCTCTCCACATCATACCTTGTGTAATACCTGCAATCCACATAGATGTGAAGTACAATACAACTGCTGTTGTTTGAAGCCAAAATTGAGTCTCTAATAGACTTTTAGAGTATATCTCTCTCTTAAACATTCTAGGAGCCATATGGAATAGTCCTGCCATAATCATAAATGCAACCCAACCTAAAACACCGTCGTGAACATGCCCTGGTATCCAATCTGTAAAGTGAGCAATTGCATTTACCGATTTAATAGCCTGAATAGGACCCTCAAGAGTTGAAAGCATATAGAATGTAGATGCTAGTACCATAAATTTAATTAATGGATTCTCTGTAAGTTGGTTCCACTCACCTTTCATAGTAAGAAGCATATTTATTGCACTACCCCAAGATGGAAGAATTAGAACAATAGAGAATACTGAACCCATTGTCTGCATCCAATCTGGAACTGTTGAGTATAGAAGGTGGTGTGAACCTGCCCAAAGGTATACGAACATTAAACCCCAGAAAGATAGAAGTGATAATTTATATGAATAGATGGCTTGACCTGACTCTTTTGGTAGAAAGTAATATATCATAGCGATGATAGGAACAGTAAATACAAATGCAACAGCATTATGCCCCCACCACCATTGAACTAGAGCATCATTTGTTCCAGAGTACATAGATACAGAGTGCATAAAACTACCCAAGCCATCTGTTAAAAAGTATGTAGGAACCGCCATATTATTGAATAGATATAGCATAGCTATACCTAAGAATGTAGCTATATAGTACCACATAGAGATATATAGAGTCTTCTCTCTTCTAATACCGATAAGTCCAAAGATTGATAGACCCCAAAGAAGCCAAACGATAACGATAACGACATCTATTGGCCACTCTAATTGAGCATACTCTTTTGATTGACTATATCCCATTAAAAGAGTAATTACTCCAACTAAAGCACCAACAAAATATAGCCAAAAGTGAATTTTACCTATAGTCATCAGAAACTTAGACTCTGCCATTGATACTTTAAGAACTCTTTGACCAACATAATAGAATGTTGCAAAGACCCCACTAAGTGTAAATCCAAAAATTACTATATTTGTGTGCATAGGTCTCAATCGTGAGAATGTACCATATTCACCTAACATATAGTTTAATTCTGGAAATGCCATTTGAGACGCAATAAGCGTACCAATGAGCATACCTAAAACTCCAAACAAAATCGTTGTATAAGTAAACAATTTTGCTACAGAATAATCATATTCCAATGCAGCGTTTGATTGCATGCAATACCCCCTTAAAAATTACTAAAGTCTAATAAAAGACTAACAGAGAATTATAAGATGATTTTTTATAAGAAGTGCTTAATTATCAAGGTTAGAAATTTACCAACTATTATTAAAGGTTATCTATTATATAAGTGTTTCAAATATTCACTTTTAGAGTAGAGAGGAGAATATTACTCCTATCTCTTTATAGATTAGATTTCCCCTTTGCACTCTGTATTGAGTGAATATATTGATAATCAATCACTATATCCCTCTCTTTAGGAAGATTTTTAGATACCCTCTCTACCATATTTTCAAAATCATTAAATAGATAATTTGCCATTGAACCAGGTATTGGGTTAATCTCATTAAGAAGTACCTCATCACCAACTACAAAAAAATCACATCTAATAATAGAGCCTAAAAATAGAGGTGAGTATATTTTTTTGAATATATCTTGAATTTTTCTCTCCATCTCCTCACTTATATTTGCAGATTGAACTCTTGAGTCTCTTGAAAAGTCCATATATTTCTTGTCAAAATCTAAAAACTCCTCTTTTTGAGGCTCTTCTATAATAGATAACTCCCACTCGCTACTCTTTGAACCTGCCTGATTGTACTCCTTTACACCATCAATAAACGGCTCAATGATAATATCACTATCAAACTCAAATGCAACATCTAGGGCGTAAGCCAGTTCACTCTTCTCTTTAACAATAGATACCCCAATGCTACTTCCTAACCGTACAGGTTTAATAATTACAGGATAGGATAAATCTAAATCTCTATTATCCTCTTTAGATAGATGTTGGTACTCTACAACACTAACCCCTAGACTCTTTGCAAAGAGCTTTGTATATAACTTATTATAACTGATAACAGATGCCTCTAGCCGTGGAGATATATATGGTATATTATAGAAATCCATTAGAGAGGCGATCTTTCCATCTTCCCCATCTCTTCCGTGGATTAGATTAAGAGTCACATCACTCACAAGAGCTTTTGAGCCAAATAGAGCATCTATAAAAAATCCTCCCTGCTTTAAAGATAGTTTTTTCGATTTTTTATAATCGCCAGAGCTAAATAGTTTAGAGTTCATATCAGAACTCTGAATAAGATAGAACTCTCTATTTTTATCTATAAATATAAAATTGATTATACTCTTTTTTAAAATCTTTCTCATAGTAATTGCACTCACAATACTAATCTCATGTTCATAACTAGAGCCACCAAATAGGATAGAAATATTCATTAATTATACCTTTTTTCGTAATTATATCTATTTTATGATACAATCTATTTTATGTTATTAATTATCTTGAAAAAAATCATTTATATTCTTACTATGCTATTTCTAATATCTATTATCTCATTCTTTATGATACGATTAGCCCCAAACAGCTTTTTTTTGGCAGGTGGATTAAATCCAAATATAACTCCAGAGGCTATCGCCCATCTAAAATCTGTATATGGATTGGATAAACCTCTAATTATGCAGTATATTATGTGGATAAAGGCGATGTTGCACTTTGATTTTGGACTCTCTTTTTCTAGTGGTCGAGAGGTTATTAAAGAGATAGGTTCAAGAGTTGGAATAACCCTCATTATGAATCTCATCAGTATGATTGCAGTAATCTCCATCTCAATTAGATTTGGTGTTGAGAGTGCATTAAGAGGTGGAAGATATGGAAAAACTATAAAAGAGTTATCTCTCCTTAGCTACTCTATGCCATCATTCTATCTAGCTCTTGTTTTAGTTCTACTCTTTGCCCTAAAGATACCAATATTTCCAATTAGTGGAGTGGAGGGGTTTGAGGCAAAAGAGGGTATATCACATATTATAGATATGTTATATCACCTCATATTACCCATTAGTGTAATGATTTTTGTCGGATTTGGCTCACTAACTCTATATATTCGCTCTCTAACGCTTGATATTCTAAAGAGTGATTATATATTCTTTGCAAAGGCACAAGGTGTAGATAGAAAAAGATTGAGAAGAGATTTTATATACCCCAACTTAAGACCATTTATTATCACTATTTTAGGTCTATCTCTCCCTGCTCTCCTTGGAGGAAGTGTAATATTGGAGCAGATATTCTCTATAGATGGAATGGGACTTCTATTTTACCAAAGTGCTTTAAGTAGAGACTATCCAGTTATTATGGGAATAATGATGATTGGTGCATTTCTAACACTTTTAGGTAATGTAATTGCCGATTTACTGCTACTAAAGAGTAATCCTCATTATAAATAATTTATGATATGATGTGAATATAAAATAAATTTGAGGATTGATGATGATAAAGATATTATTAATAGAAGATGATTCAGAATTAGCACTGATTTTAACATCTTATCTAACCAAATATGATATGGAGATAATAGGTGCTGAAGACCCATATATTGGGCTATCACTGCTAACTCAACATCAATTTGATTTGGTAATTTTAGATTTAACTCTACCAGGTATGGACGGATTAGAGGTTATACCAAAAATTAGAGAACGCTCAAATATACCTATTGTAATCTCCTCTGCTAGAGATGATATTACAGATAAGGTGATAGGGTTGGAGAGAGGGGCAGATGATTATATGCCAAAACCTTATGACCCAAGAGAGTTGGTTACAAGAATTAAGACCATTCTTCGTAGAACAAATACAGTTGAGAATAAGAAGGTGGAGAAGGAGGAGTTATTTAAGGTGGATAGAGCATCAAGAACTATCCTATTTAAAGATAAGATATTAAACCTTACAGCAGCAGAGTATGATGTTCTATCTATGTTAATCTCCCATAAAAATGGCTCTGTATCGAGAGAGCAACTTCTATATGAGAGTGAACATATAGATGATGATAGCTCTATTAAAAATATTGATGTTATTATCTCTAGGATTAGACATAAAATAGGGGCTATAGATAAAGAGAATATATATATTAAACCTATCAGAGGTGTTGGCTATCTGCTTATCTCTAATCCATAATAGATAGATATGAAAAATTTATCAGTCACAACATTTATACATATCCTATTTACACAGGCTATTATAATCCTACTTCTAACATTTTTTGTCTTTATATCGTGGGATAAGGAGAGGAGGAAGCTAGAGGAGATTAGCCACTATAAACTTATAGCTGATGCCTTTCTATCCAATGTACAGCTAAACCCAACAGAGGAGAAGTTGGAGAGATTTTATGAAAACTTCTCTGTCAAACCTATTGATGTAAAGAGTACACAGGAGAAGATAAAAGAGGACGGTAAGACCATCTTTGAGGGTAAATCTATATATGGTAAGGTGAGAGTCTTTGAGATAGATGGAGAGCATGTTATATATGTTCAACGGTTGGGATATAATCTTATGTTATCAGATGATAGACCACCAAACTATAATTTTCAAATTGCTATATCTGTAGGTATTCTACTAATTCTATCTCTTCTAATGTTATATCTTGCTATCTTGAAGAAGCTATATCCACTTAAAAGATTACATAAGGAGATAGAGGAGTTTGCTACTGGTAATATGGATGTGAAAATCACATATCAAAATGATGATGAGATAGGTAAAATAGCAAAAAACTTTGATGATGCCATTCTTCATATAAAAGAGTTGATAAGTTCTAAAAATCTATTTATGCGAAATATGATGCACGAATTAAAGACACCAATCACAAAAGGTAGAATTGTTGTAGAGTCTATTGATGATGATATGGTAAAGGGTATCTTAATTAGAGCATTTGATAGAATGAATGAGTTGATAAAAGAGTTGGCACAGGTGGAGAGGGTCACAACACGCAATTTTGTACCACTAATGGAGGCGACAACTCTACATAAAGTTATAGAGGAGAGCCAACACATGTTAATCTCTGACAAGAAAAAGATAACTATAGAGATTAAAAATATAACCTTTCTAACAGACTATAGACTTCTAGCATTGGCAATTAAAAATCTTTTAGATAATGGAATAAAATATAGTGTTGACCATAAGGTAAAATTAGAGGCAAAAGATGGAAAGTTGATAAAGATAATCTCTAAAGGAGATGGGCTACAGCACCCACTATCATACTACACAGAGCCATTTTCACAAGAGGAGAAGAGAAGCGAAGGTTTCGGTTTAGGGTTATATATAGTACACTCAATAGTAGAGAAGTTAGATTACACTCTAGGCTACAGATATGAAGATGGAGAGAATATATTTGCAATTATATCAAAACATAAAAAACCGATTGGGATAAGGTAGGTCGGCTCTATCTGATAGATTCTACTTAACTCTAACACCCCATCTAAACTTATCTTTGTAGAAGCCTTTATCTAGTTTTGAGACTGTTACACCTTTCGCTTTTCCTGAACTTGAGTGTATAAACTCTCCATCACCTATATATATTCCACTATGGTTGATATGCCCCTTTAGAGTCGTATCAAATGATAGTATATCTCCTATCTTAATCTCATCTCTCGATAGTGTCTCTCCCGATTTTGATTGCATTTTTGATGTTCTTGGTATAGATATATTATGCTCTTTAAATATATAATATACAAATCCTGAACAGTCGAAGCCATCTATGGTTGAACCTGCTCTTCTGTATGGTATCCCCAGTTTAGACTTTGCCAACTCTACTATAGACTCCTCTCGTGTCAATTCCACTTTTTCTATCACACTCTCCGTTCTATTAATATCACTATTGACAATAATTGTTCTATTTGCATCCTCTATACTTATGGTACAGTTTTCGTCATGCGTTATAACTATCTTTATTTGAGAGTCGGAGGGTTTTAGTACAGATATATGTAGATTACAATCTAACCCATAGAGGGTAGAGAGGAGGAGAAGAGGGGAGAGTAGGGGTCTCATTAGATTTAATATTTTCTTCTATACTTCAATTGCATCTTATCATATCCATAAATATCATTTCTAAGTTGTAAAACTCCATTATGGTCAACCCACGCAGTAAGATATGCTATATCAACAGGTACTTTCTGATTGAGATTTATATATGTCTGCTTTTTAGTTTTTAAAATCTTTTTTGCCTTATCATAATCTAATCTTGAGTTGAAGCTAGAGAATGTCTTTAGGAGACTTCTTGGATTTTGAAGACGAATACAGCCGTGGCTAAATGCTCTAATGTGTCTCTTAAATAGGTGTTTTTGTGATGTATCGTGCATATATACAGAGAACTTATTTGGAAATAGAAACTTAATTCTTCCGAGAGCATTTCCATTGCCTGGTACTTGTGCAAATCTATATGGAACACTTCTACTATATCTGTACTTCTTCCAATCTATATTTTTAGGAGATATCTTCTTCGCATTTGGTCCCCACCCATCTCTAACCTCAATTCTCTGTCGTGTCATTGCATTCTTATTTCTAAGTAGTTTAGGTATCATCTCTTTCTGAATAATACTTGTTGGGATATTCCAATATGGATTAAGAACAACTGTCTCAACCTCATCACTAAATATTGGAGTTGGGTGTCCCTTTGAACCTGTAATTACTCTCATAGAGTCGATTAACTTTCCATCATCATAGAAGTATAGTTGAAATGCAGGTATATTCACAAGAATGTGTTTGCCATTATCATTTCTCTTCATCATCTTAATTCTATCTAGGTTAAGTTTTATTCTTGTCAACATCTGCCCAACACTTTGGGATATTAATTTTGCTGTACTTGCACCTATTACGCCATCAACTTTTAACCCACTTCTCTTCTGAAATCTCTTTACAGCATTAAATAGACACTGGTCATAGAGAACAGAGTCGCTAACTCCACACCCTCTCAAATCTCCACTTAATGATAATCTCTTTCTGATATATGGTATAGAGTCATTATTCTGTCCGACTGTAATTTTTGCAAATGGTGGGATTTTTGGCCATCTACCAGAGAGAGCGATATTTTTATACTCATTAAACTTCTTATATAGAGCCTGATATAGTCTTGTTTGAGGGATTAGAGAGTTGAATGGTCTATTTAAATCACCTGTTCTTATCACCTCTCTTAGAAGAGAGTATACTGTATATCTAGGGTATATCTCCCAATCTGCATATACATCATTCAATCCAGCTTGTCGCTTAAAGAGTATCTTAAAGTGACCCCAGTGTATCATTCCATATATGTTATAATTTGCATAGTTTCTAAAGAGACGACTCAGTTTAAACTCCAACTTAATGTGTTGTCTTGTTGCACTCTTTCCACCAAATGGAGATGATGTTAGAGTTCCATCTAATAACCTCTTCGCATTTTTATACATTTTTGTTCTTCTATCGACTAGAGGGTCTTTTGTGACTCTTCTTAGAAGCTCTTTAGCTATTGGTGTCAGTCCGAATTGTGTAATCCATATAGGTCTATTACCTGTTATCTGATACATCTTTCTTAGATAACTATTTTTTGGTTGAGTCTTTACAGCCTTAGTAATAATGGCATTTGCCACATTATCAAAATTCTTTGCGACTAATGAACTCTGAAAGAGTCCCATCAAAACTAAACATACCACTATAAATTTCTCTACTCTTACCATAATCTCATCTCTTCCTTACCACCAAAAATATTTATATAGTATATCAAAAGTTATACAATCTTTAGCTAATTTTTAATATTTAAAATCTTTCTAACTACAACTCTATCATCAAACGGATATTTTACCCCTTTAATCTCCTGATACTCCTCATCACCTTTTCCTAAGATTAATAGTATCCCATTATCATCTAACCTATCTATTGCCATCTTAATTGCCAATTTTCTATCAGGAGTGGCAACTACATTATCTTTACCCCTAAGTCCAACCAATATATCCTCTAGTATCATCTCTGGAACTTCACTTCGTGGATTATCACTTGTAACATATATTCGTTTGGCAAATCTTCCTGCCACTGCACCCATTTTTGCCCTTTTGGTATAGTCTCTATCTCCACCTGCTCCAAAGACAACTGATATATCTTTATCTTTAATGCTATCCAAGACTTGATACATTCCATCGTCTGTATGGGCAAAATCTACAACTACTAGAGGCTCTTGGCTTACAACCTCCATTCGTCCTGCTACACCTCCAAAGTTCTCAACAACATCACAAACCTCTTGAATATCCCTCTTTGTCAACATAACAACAGAACCTATAGATGCCATTAGATTGAAGAGATTAAATAGCCCTATCATTGGAGATGCAAATAGTGCCTCTTTCTGAAGATGTTTAACCCCTGCTGTAATCCCACTCAATAGAGAGAATGCCTGAACCTTGAATGTAGCAGGTTCATCAACTCCATAGCTCTGTGCATTCATTGGATTATATCTGATATTTTTTATATCATCTTTATTGAGAA
>Ga0256913_10001037_pt1 | contig 14435 bp, 15 predicted proteins | sample Axial_MatmetaG_FD_185970 | JGI IMG/M metagenome (GOLD analysis project Ga0256913, IMG submission 185970) | Deep-sea worm associated microbial mat communities from Axial Seamount, Juan de Fuca Ridge, Pacific Ocean - Axial_Mat | ecosystem: Environmental > Aquatic > Marine > Oceanic > Microbial...
GCGTAACGCCATAGAAATGCAGGAAATTTTTTATGTACCTGAAATTATGCCGGATAAAAAAAAGGCGGCGGTCGTCAATTAAGTTCCCTACCGCATCTTCATCCTGGTCGAAAGCAAAAAGCCGCCCCTCATCGCCCAGACTTTGAAGTATCAGCCGGGAGTGCCCTCCCCCGCCAAATGTTGCATCAACAACATCGGCATCGCTGTGCAAATTTAACCCGCCAATACTTTCGTCGGGCAAAACCGGTATGTGATAAACCTGTGCCATTAATCTTCTGATTTTTTACGACGTTTCTCTTTCATTTTTCTCAGGAATTCAGAACGTGTCATCTCTTTTGTTTCCGGAGTTCGCTTCTCAATTAACCGAATGTGTTCTCCCATCCCGATAAACTCAACACCCTTTTCGAGATTTGCATACTCTAAATAGCCTGCCGGAATATTTATTCTTCCGTTTGCAGCCATTGTAACCTTTACAAAATTCTGATAGAAAAACTGAAGCATCTGGTCGTCGTCCTCATCAAACGGGTCGAGCGTTGCTTTAAACGCTTTTACGCGCTCCTGCCAATACCTGTTTGGATGAATATCGATTGAACTGCTGTGCAGGCTCTTCTCCAAAACGAGCGGTTCCAACGCCAGTTCGCCCATCTCTTTTTTCAAAGAAGCCGGAAGAACGATGCGTCCTTTCTCGTCGATGGTAGCGTTATATGTTCCTGCAAATTCAATCATTTTTTCGTTCAGCTAAATTTTTCAGTTGTAAAAGTAAGAATTTATTCCAAAATATGACACCTTATTCCCTTCTGTTCCACCCCATTCTATAACCAAGCGACGCCTGTTTTTGTTCAAAACCTGTTAATTCATTGTTGAAAACTCCGACCACACATCAACCAACACTTGACATTCTACTTATTTTCAGCACATTACGAAATAATTACAATATCGCTTATCAACAGTTAATAACTCCCGCTTTCCCGTTAATAAGTTGGAAGCCGGCACCTGTTTATCGAAAAAAACGTTCACAAAATTTTAATTTGAAATATTTACCTGAAACGAGCATGACAAATGATTTTCACATAACTTGTCCCGACTTGGCGGGAGGAGGACATTATACAGCGAGTCACATCGAATACCTTTAAAAATTAAAATCATAATGAGATGAAACGAGCATGACAAATAATTGTCATACAGGAGAATCATTATAGAGCGAGTTCCATCGAATACCTTTGAAAATTAAAATTATAATGAGATGAAAACTTGAATTAACTGAGAAAACAAAATCCAAACAGTTTAACGAAACTCCTTCATAAAAAACAAACCTTAACTTGCGGTTTCACGTTTGTAAGATTAATTGAATTACCGTTTTATTTTATGCTTTTTTTTTACTTAATTGCCAATAAAAGAGAAACACAAGTGGAAGAGAAAGCACCAAAAGAATTTAAGCCGATTGTTATTAAAGAGATTTTTACGGCAAAAAGTCCGAAGCTGGCAAAAGTAATACCCGGGTTTGTGTACCGGTACATTACCAGGCTTTTACAACTCGATTTTTTAAACGATTTGCTAAAGCGAAACAACCATTTAAAGGGCATCGATTTTATCGACCAGGTAGTTGCCGATTTTAATGTAACCGAACAGCTTTACGGTTATGAAAATGTACCCGAATCGGGGCGTTATATTTTTGCAAGCAACCATCCTCTTGGCGGGTTCGATGCATTGCTGATAATGAAATTTATCGATAAAAAACTGGGGAAATTAAAATTTCTGACCAACGATATTTTAATGGGTATTCCCAGTCTCAGCCCCATGTTTGTACCGGTAAACAAACACGGTGGCCACAGCCGCGAAGCTGCAAAAGCTCTACTGGAAGTTTACAATTCCGACCAGCAGGTTGTACTGTTTCCTTCGGGGTTGGCATCGAGAAAAATTAAAGGAAAAATTGTTGATTTGGAGTGGAAAAAACACTTCATTTCGAAAGCAATAAAACACAAGCGCGATGTAATTCCAATTTTTATTGAAGGACGAAATTCGAACCGGTTTTACCGAACAGCAAATTTTCGTAAGTTCTTTCATATTAAATGGAATTTAGAGATGTTTTTTCTGCCCGACGAGACAGTAAAACACAGGAACACAAACATTCCAATTTACTTTGGAGAACCCATTCCGTACACCACTTTCGACAAATCGAAAACACATCAGGAGTGGGCAAACTGGGTAAAAGAGGTATGTTACAAGTTACCTGAAAATTACAAAGGGACAAATTAAGAGCCATAAACAATAAACCTTCGTTAGATTTTTTTAATTTTGTATTCAGTTGTTCATAAAAGGAAAAAGGAAAAGTAAATGAGAGAAATTGTTGCATCTCTGCCGAGGGAAGAAATTTACGCAGAACTAACTCCCGACAAGCTACTTAGAAAAACCAATAAAGGTAGTAACGAAATATATATAATTACTCATCACGACTCGCCTGCAATTATGCACGAGATTGGTCGTTTACGCGAAATTACATTTCGCGATGCCGGCGGCGGAACCGGGAAAGAGACCGACATTGACAATTACGATACAGCAGAAGTACCCTACAAACAACTGATTGTTTGGGACCCGGATGCAAAAGAAATTTTAGGCGGTTACCGGTATCAGCTTTGTGGCAATGCACCCCGCGACGAAAACGGGAATGTACTTTTGGCCACCTCGCGACTGTTTCAGTTCTCCAATGAGTTTATAAACGACTATCTTCCGTACACTTTAGAACTGGGGCGTTCGTTTGTTCAGCCCGCATACCAGTCGAGCAAAGCCGGTGCAAAAGCACTCTTTGCACTCGATAATCTCTGGGACGGGTTGGGAGCATTAACTGTTGACCATCCCGAGATAAAATACCTTTTCGGGAAGATTACGATGTATATGCATTTTCATGCCGAAGCCAGAAATTTAATTCAATATTTCTTTACAAAATATTTCAGAGACCGGGAAAATCTGGTTTACCCGAAAGACCCGGTTGAATTCGATATTGATATTGAAGCAATGGAAAAGATTTTTGTCGGGAAAGATTATAACGAAGATTACAAAATTCTGACTCAAAGTGTGCGACAGTTCGACGAAAACATTCCTCCTCTTATTAATGCTTATATGAATTTGTCGCCATCGATGAAAACATTTGGCACCATTAATAACGAAAAATTCGGGAATGTTTTAGAGACCGGAATTATTCTTACAATAGAAGATATTTACTCGGTTAAAGTTGACCGGCACATTGAAACGTATGTAAAAAGAGACCGCGACGAAAATGAATTTCCGGAGGTTGAATAATTCAAAAAAACTTTTACAAAAAAAACGGACATTTACAATTAAAGTAGATGTCCGTTTTTTGTATGAATCAGATTTTAATATGCCCGTTTATCGCTCCCTTCAACAAAATTAATAAACGACCCGTTTACCACTCTGTTTCCACCGGGAGTGGGATAATTACCGGTAAAATACCAGTCGCCTAAATCGTTCGGGCAAGCTTTATGAAGATTTTCGATTGACTGATAGACAATTTCAACTTCAGCATTACAACCTTCGGGCGTTAGCATCTCCGATATTTTTGCCGAAACCTGTTCGGCGGTAAATGCTTTATAAATCTCGCGCACATAATTTACCATCTCCTCTTTCGGCAAATTCTGCTGGTCTTTACATTTTCTATATACATCTTTAATTACCGACTCTTTTCCCTGCTCTTTTAATAGTTCAATTGCCGCATTAAACGCCACCAAATTATCAAGCCGTGCCATATCAATTCCATAACAATCGGGGTAACGAATTTGCGGTGCCGAAGAGACCACGATAATTTTTTTAGGTTTTAACCGGTCGAGAATTTTTATGATACTCTTTTTAAGTGTTGTTCCGCGTACAATCGAGTCGTCGATAATTACCAACGTGTCTTTATTGTCGCGAATTACACCGTAAGTTACATCGTAAACGTGTGCCACCAAATCATCGCGGCTGGCATCGTCGGCAATAAAAGTGCGGAGTTTTACGTCTTTTATGGCAATCTTTTCAACACGAGGTTCAAACGAAATAATCCGTTTAATATCATCATTGGTAAGCGAACCGTTTTTCTCTTTTATCTGCTCAATTTTCCAATCGACCAGATAATTTTTCACTCCCTCAATCATTCCGTAAAAAGCGGTTTCCGATGTATTCGGAATAAAAGAGAAAACCGTATTTTCAAAATCGTAATCGATTGTTTTCAAAATTATCGGGCAAATTAAACGCCCCAATTCTTTACGTTCCTGATAAATATCTTTATCGCTTCCGCGCGAAAAGTAGATACGCTCGAAAGAGCACGATTTCCGTGCATGCGGAACCCGAATCATTTGATTACTGATGCGGCCATCTTTTTTTACAATCAGTGCTTCGCCCGGTATAATTTCTTTAACCTGCTCGGCGTGAACATCCATAACAGTTTGTATTACAGCCCGCTCCGATGCCACAACTACAATTTCGTCATCGTAATAGTAGTGTGCCGGCCTTATTCCCCAGGGGTCGCGCACCACAAATGCATCGCCGTGTCCTACCAATCCGGCAATGGCATAACCACCGTCGAAATCTTTAGTCGACCGCTCCAGTATATTTTGAATATCGAGATTTGTTTCAATCTGGCTCGAAATTTCGCGATTTGCAAATCCCTCGTTTTTGTATCGTCTGAATAATAACTGATTCTCTTCATCGAGAAAATGCCCCACTTTTTCGAGTGCTGTAACCGTATCGGTGTATGCTTTTGGATGCTGCCCCAACCCAACCAGCACATCGAATAACTCTTTTGTATTTGTAAGATTAAAGTTACCGGCAAGAACCAGGTTTCTCGATTTCCAGTTATTTTGCCGCATAACCGGGTGAACCAAATCGATGCTGTTTTTCCCAAAAGTACCATACCTTAAATGGCCGAGATAAAGTTCTCCGGCAAATGGATAGTTTTCGTAAGCCCACTCCGATTCGTTAATATCGATTCTTTCCTGCTGTGCCTTTTCCAATGGCTCGTTTATCTGGCTAAAAACATCCATAATCGGGTTTTGCTGAACCGAACGAAACCGGCTGATGTACGAGTTTCCTGCAGGCGAATCGATTTTTACGCAAACCGCACCGGCACCATCCTGCCCACGATTATGTTGTTTCTCCATTAACAGGTACAACTTATTCAGCCCATATTTCCAGGTTCCGTATTTCTTTTGATAATACGACAGTGGTTTTAATAATCGAATTAAAGCAATTCCACATTCGTGCTTAATCTGGTCACTCATAATTTATCTGTTTCAACAAGGGAAATTCTATTTTATCGGCAACAATAAATGCAACCGGGTAACTTTTTTCTATCTCTTTGTACAATTTTAACGCTTCGTTTTTTGTTCTGAAATCGCCCACCCGTACCCTGAAATTCGGAGCATCGTATTTTATATGAACTGCATAATCGGGGTATTTCGACAAAAACTCGACCTTTTTATCGAGCGCCTGTGCTTTGGCATCGAACTCGGAACTAAAAAATATCTCAACCCTGAAACCTTTCATCCCATTTATTTTCTGATTCTTTTCGATGTGCCAGTTCAGCATTTTATCTAAACGTGCATCGCGTGTAGGATTGGTGTTTTGCAAAATTGCAGGTTGGGTGGGTTCCTCTTGAATTGGTTCAGGATTTGTAGCCTGTGCAAATATTAGCTGACAGGTAAAAATGCTCGTAATAAAAAGAAAAATAATCCTCATTATTTTGTATCAATTGAGAGTGCAAATATAAATCAAAAAGTGCTAATCTGAACAACGTTTTTTTTCACACCTCATTGCGCCAAAAAGGAACCATCGTCCACAATTGGCTTTCCCGAAATTTTATTGTTAATAACTATTTATTACTACAATTCTTTTTCCAGTTCTTCCGAAATTTCGAGATTGTGATAAACTTTCTGTACATCGTCGTCATCTTCAAGCTTTTCGACCAAACGAAGCACTTTTTTCGAATCTTCAATGCTCAACTTAGTTGTATCGTGGGGGATGCGTTGTAACTCCTGACTATCAGGCTCGATGCCCATCTCCTCCATCTTTTTTGCCACATTCCCAAAATCTTCCATTGCAGTGGTTATCAAAATTAAGTTTTCGTTCTCTTCAAACTCTTCCGCTCCCGCATCAATCATCTCCAGTTCAAATTCTTCCAAATCGAAATTGCCCCTGTTTTCAACCACAAATACCCCTTTTCGTTCGAACAAAAAGCTAAGCGAACCATTTGTTCCGAGATGCCCGCCGTACTTCGAAAAAATCGACCGGACACTACCTACGGTACGGTTATTATTGTCGGTCAGGCACTCAACAAAAATGGCAATTCCACCGGCTGCATATCCTTCGAAAGTGTGCTCTTCGAAATTAGAAGCATCTTTTTCGGCCTTGTGAATGGCGCGTTGTATAACATCTTTCGGCATATTCTGCCCTTTGGCATTTTGTACTGCAAGCCGCAATCTCGAATTCGATTCAATATCGGTTCCACCCATTTTTGCGGCAACCGTTATCTCTTTCGAAAACTTCGAAAACATTTTCGACCGCTTGGCATCGGCAGCCCCCTTTTTGTGTTTAATCGACGACCATTTATTGTGACCTGACATAACTGATAATTTTAAGGTTAATTTTTTAATAAGTTTTGGAATGACAAAAATAAGCGTCAAAATCTCATCAAAACAAACTTACTTTTTAAATATAGTAAATTTGTAATAAATTATAAATTTCAACAATAAAGTTATTGGAAACCGAATCACTTTCAGAAAAGCATTGAAAAGCGATAAATTATTAATATTTTCGACATCAATAAAATAAGGGAAAATTAATTATTGATTTTCAAAACACTTTTTATTTCAAATTTGTTACAACAATATTCAAACTAAAAACAATGGGAAAAATTTTTGCAATAACATCGACCGGTAAAACCGAAAAATCGCTTCTCGATTTACGTTTCGGAAAATGTGAAAACTTCGTAATTTTTAACGCCGACGAAAATAAATTCTCGATTTTTGAGAACACATTCAAAAATGAAGAGAACAGTGGAATTAATTTAATTAATCTCTTAAAATCAGAGGGTGTAACAACTATTATTACCGGAGAAATAGGTCCGAAAGCCGGAAAGATTATTGAGGAAGAGAAACTTCAATTGGTTCTTTTATCGGAAGAACGCATTAAAATTGAAGATGTAATAAATAGAATAAAACCCTGAATTTTCGGAAATATTTTACAATGATTGTACGAAAAGCAACCACGGCCGACATCGAATCGCTGGTCGATTTTCAACTTCTTATGGCCCGCGAGACGGAGGAAATTGTATTGAACAAAACCACCGTTACCAAAGGTGTTCTTGCAGTTTTAAACGATGAAACAAAAGGCAGTTATTACGTAACCGAAATTGATGACAAAGTTGTTGGCTCGTTGCTTACCACATTCGAATGGAGCGACTGGCGAAACGGAACGGTTCTTTGGATTCAGTCGGTTTATGTTTTGCCTGAATACCGCAGAAAAGGCATTTACCGGAGTATGTATTCGTTTTTAAAAGAGAAAGTTTTAAACGACGAAAACCTGAAAGGAATCAGATTATACGCCGACAAATCGAATTATCCGGCGCAAAAAACATACAAATCGCTGGGAATGAGCCCCGACCATTACGTAACTTTCGAATGGTTAAAAGACTGAATATAAAATAACTTACCATCAATGTCCGGGTCTCATAATTTATTTCGGTTAATAGACGAAGGCGAACACCAACAGCAGGATTTTAAATACTGTATAAACGATTCGAAAAAAATAGCAAAATCGTTGGTGGCATTTGCCAATACCGACGGCGGGCGACTTTTAATTGGCGTAAAAGACAACGGGCGAATTGCCGGAATAAAAAGCGACGAAGAGTTTTATATGGTTGAAGCAGCTGCTAAAATATACAGCAAACCAGCCATTACTTTTTTAACCAAACAGTGGCCTGTAAACGGCAAAACCGTTCTCGAAATTCAGATTGCCCCCAGCAACGAAAAACCACATTTTGCAAAAGACGAAAACGGCAAATGGCTGGCATACATCAGAAGTGCAGATGAAAACCTGCTCGCACATAAAATTCAAATAGAGGTTTGGGAAAAACAGAAAAGCAGCAAAGGAATCTATTTCTCCTATTCCGACGATGAAAAATTTCTTATTGAGTATTTACAAAAAAACAGTTCAATTTCGTTTTCAAAATTTATTCGGACTGCACACATTTCGCGAAAAAAAGCCGAAGATATTTTGAGCAATTTTGTAATTATGGATGTTATTTCGATGAACTCGGGAAAAGAAGGAACAACTTTTTACCTGAACGAGAAATTTCAGGATTCGGAGCTAAAAAAGTTCAAATAGTTAAATTTTAACTGTCAAGTTACTAATTCTCATTCAAATTAATCCCCCTTAAATTTTTCTCTTATTTTTACTCATTCAAAATAAACAAATAAATTATGTTACAGAAATTATCGATTTTACTATTTGTACTGGGAATCACTTTTACAACTTTTGCGCAAGATGCATACCTGAATGCAAAGTCGGAAGACAAAGAAAAAACCTATTTGGGAGGAGAAACTTATAAGGTAAAAACATTTACCCAAAAGTTTAAATCGGAGAAACCAAAAAATATAATTTTTCTGATTGGCGACGGAATGGGTGTTGCGCACGTATTTGCAGGAATGACAGCAAACAAAGGGCACCTGTTTATTGAAAACTGCAAGACGATTGGATTTTCGCAAACGCAGGCAGCCGACAGATTTATTACCGACTCGGCAGCGGGCGGAACGGCACTTTCGACAGGAACAAGAACTTACTATGGTGCAGTTGCCGTTGACGTAAATAAAAAACCATTAAAAACAATTTTGGAAGATGCCGAAGAGAACGGACTGGCAACCGGTTTGGTTTCAACATCGGCAATTACACACGCTACACCGGCAGTTTTTATCTCACATCAACCCGAAAGAAGTATGTACGAAGAGATTGCTGCCGACTTCTTAAAAACCGACATTGATGTTTTTATTGGTGGTGGGAAAAAACACTTTACCCAACGCAAAGACGGACGAAATTTAGTTGAAGAGTTAAAAGCAAAAGGATACCGTTACGAAGAAGACATCAACAAAATTAAAAAAGTTAAAAAGGGAAAACTTGCGGCACTCACTGCCGATATGCATAATGGAAGATTAGCAGAACGCGGCGATATGTTGCCCATCGCAACAAAAACGGCAATTAACATATTAAGCAACAACGACAAAGGTTTCTTTTTAATGGTTGAGGGGTCGCAAATCGACTGGGGAGCACACGCCAACAGCACAATTTACATTGTTGAAGAGATGCTCGATTTCGACCGTGCAGTTGGCAAAGCACTTGCTTTTGCAGCAAAAGACGGCGAAACACTGGTTGTTGTTACTGCCGACCACGAAACCGGAGGAATGGCAATTACCGGCGGAAGTTTTGAAGATGGAACTGTAAAAGCAGGCTTCCCGACAGATTACCATACAGCAGTTATGGTTCCGGTTTTTTCGTACGGTCCGGGTGCCGAAGAGTTTATGGGAATTATGAAAAATACCGATATTCACGACAAAATGGAAAAGTTGCTTTTAAGCTCTTATCAATAATATTATTGCATTATTTGGCAAAACGTTAATTCGTATTAACCAAACTAATTGCCGCAGATTTTCAATTTGACTTTAAACAACTTCATTAATAAAAACCGGATAGGAAACACCAACTATCCGGTTTTTTTATGGTATTTTAAATTGATTTTTTAATTTCACCCCCAATATTTTAAACAGAAACATTTAATTGCTGTTAGATTAATAACTAAAGTTATTGGAATGAAGTACGAAAAATGGTCATTAGGTTACTGGACACTAAAACAATACGTTCGATTTGCCGATTGGATAATTCATAATAAAACCATTTTAATAGGGGTTGATAAAATACCTAAAAACAAACCCCTTCTTTTTGCGCCCAATCATCAGAATGCGTTGAGCGACCCAATGGCAATTTTACTACACACCAACTTTCAACCGGTGTGGCTGGCCCGTGCCGATATTTTTAAAAATAAAACCGCAGCTAAAATTCTTGCCTTTTTAAAAATATTACCGGTTTACCGGTTACGCGACGGTAAAGACGAACTGACAAAAAACGATGAAACCTTTGCACACAGCATAAAAGTTCTAAAGAATAATGCTGTTCTGGCTCTTTTCCCCGAAGCAACCCACACCGGAAAACGGCAAATGATTTCGCATAAAAAAGCCGTTCCGAGAATTGTTTTTCTGGCAGAAGAACAGACCGAAGAAAACCTGGACATTCAAATTATGCCCATCGGAATTTACTACAGTAACTATTGGAAATTTAACAGTAACCTGATTGTTGTTTTTGGCGACCCGATACCGGTAAACGATTTTCTTGAAGAGTATAAAGAGAATCAGGGAGCAGCCACATTATCGATGCGGAACAAAATTTATGAAGGAATTGAGCCGTTGGTTTTTAATATCAAAAGCAAAAAACATTACGCCGATTTTGAACAGGTTGTTGAAATTTACGGACGGCATTTTCTGGCTCGCCAAAACAAAAAAAACACCATTGTAAATCTTTTTGAATCGAATAAAAAACTGGCTAAAGTTCTTGACGAGCTGGAAGAAGAGAACCCGGAAACAGTTGAATTGTTAATTGAAAAAGTAAAAAAATATGCCGGGTTGGTTGAAGAATATAAACTTAGAAGCTGGCTGGTTGAAAAGCATAAAAACAACTGGCTAAAGATTGTGCTAAACAAATTAATTTTACTGATTGGATTACCAATATTTATTTATGGTTTTGTACTGAATGCAATTCCGTTTTTTGCCATTGATACAATTAATCGAAAAAAAATAAAAGACCAGGCATTTTGGAGTACCTTTTCGTTGGCACTCGGGATAATGATTTTTCCTGTTATTTATCTGCTCGAATTGCTTGCCCTCTCTCCGTTAATTCCGGGAGTATGGCTAAAACTGGCATTTTTGGTGAGTTTACCGTTTGCCGGGAAACTGGCTTTTAAGTGGTACATCTTGTTCCGAAAGACTATTGGACGCTCCAGAATATTTTTTATGAAATTATTCAGCAAAAGTAAATACGAGAAATTAATATCGACTCAGAAATCGGTTTTTAGTGAATTAGACAAATTCATTCAGCTTTAAACTACCGTCTTTTCTTCCTTTTCTGGCGTGCTTTGGTACGCTGGAAACGGTCTTCGTATGAACGTTTCGACGAGAATTTATTTTTCTTTCTGTGAAATGCACCTCTGTAGGTGGGGTCATCTATTTTTTTCTGACGGTCAATTTCGCGCAGTTGTTCCTGGCTCTCTTTAAATTCCGTTTCAATCACTTCCACATTTTCGGGCAAATCTAAAAGTTCGATATCCATACGAATCAACTCCTCAATTTTTCCCCAGTGCCACTCATCCGACGAATCGACCAAAGTAATTGCATCGCCTTTATTTCCGGCACGTGCAGTTCGTCCAATACGGTGAATATAATCTTCATAATCATTCGGAATATCGAAATTAATTACGTGGCTAACTTTACTCACATCCATCCCGCGTGCCGAAACATCGGTGGTTATCAGCACCCGAACATCGCCACTTTTAAATGCCTGAATAGAATTAATTCGTGCATTTTGTCCTTTATTCGAATGCAAAATCCGAATCTCACCCTCCGCTTTTCGTTGAACAACTTTGTAAACTCCCTCGGCGTGTTCTTTTGTTTTTACAAAAATTACTACCCGCGAAAATGTCTCCTCGTCTTCGAGCAGTGTTTCAATTAAGTTAAGTTTTGTGCGATAATTGGGTACACGATATGCAATTTGGGTAACCCGTTCAACCGGAGTTGCCGAAGGTGCAATTTCCAGTTTTTCGTAATAATCCAAAAACTCTTCCGAAAGATTTTCGATGCTCTCGGAAAAAGTAGCAGAGAAAAGCAGGTTTTGACGTTTCGATGGAATAACTTCCTGTAACTGTTTTAGTTGCGGCAAAAATCCCAGGTCCAACATTCTGTCTGCCTCATCGATTACAAGGTATTTTACCTTTTTCAGTTTTAGTGCGCCTGCCTGGTATAAATCCCACATCCGTCCCGGCGTTGCTACCAATATATCTATTCCGGGTTCTAACAAGGCGGCGTGTTTTGTCCACCCAATTCCACCAAAAACAGCGGCGTGCCGCAGCTCCGAGAAAGCGGTAAACTCTGCCACATCTTCGCCAACCTGAATGGCAAGTTCGCGCGTGGGCACAATTATTACCACTCGCGGGTCAACTCCCTCAGGTTTTCGGAGTTTTGTTAAAAGCGGCAAAAGATAAGCGGCCGTTTTTCCCGTTCCGGTTTGTGCCACACCAACAATATTCACCCCCGAATTAATTTTCGGAATGGCTTGCTGTTGAATAGGAGTCGGCTCCACAAATCCTATTTCATCCAGTGCTTTTAAAATCGACTTGGCTATTTTTAATTCCTCGAAAGTTCGTTTCATTCCGCAAAAGTAATAAAATCAACCAACTACCTCAATTTATACACCTGTCCCGGAGAAACAACTAACACATTTTTAAATTCCAGATTCATTAAAATAGTCGATACCCGACTTGTTGCCAGTCCCATTTCTGCCGAAATCTGGTCGATAAAAAGTTCGCCTTCCCGTTGTAACAAATCAACAACTTTCTGCTCCTGTTCGTTTAACTCCACAAATAAACTTGTTTGAACAACCTGCTCAATCGAACTTGATTCCCACCCCATAAAATATTCCAAATCATCAATTCCTTCAATTAAAGTTGCACCGCTGTTTCTGATAAGCTGGTTGCAACCTCTCGAATAAGTATCGCCCGCCCTTCCCGGAAATGCAAACACATCGCGGTTATACGATGCGGCAATATCGGCAGTAACCAGTGCCCCTCCTTTTTTTGCCGATTCCACCACAATGGTTGCATCGGCAAGTCCTGCAATAATCCGGTTACGCCGTAAAAAGTTAGTCGGTTCTATTTTTGTCTTGCTCGCAAAATCGGTTACCAATCCGCCATTTGCAACCATCTTTGTTGCCGTTTCGCGATGCAACCCGGGGTACAAATTATCTAAACCGTGCCCCACAACGCCAACTGTTGGGATGTTATATTTCAGTGCCGATTTATGTGCCTGAATATCGATGCCATACGCAAGCCCGCTTACAACAAGTATCTTATAATTGCGCTCTGCAAATTGCTGTATCAGTTCGTCGCAAACCTGCTTTCCGTAATCGGTGGCATTGCGTGTTCCAACAATGCTAATTATCCGCTGCTCATCGAGATTCATCTCTCCTTTCGAATAGATTAAAATGGGTGCATCGACACAATTTTTTAACCGGCGCGGAAAATTCTTATCGGTATAAAAACGGATTGAGATATTGTTTTTTTGAATAAACTCAACCTCATTTTCTGCTCGTTTAAGTACATCGGCTTTTTTTATCCGATTTGCATTTACTTCACCAATCCCGGGAATTTTCATCAGCGCTTTTAGCGACTCAGAAAAGACACCTTCGACACTTCCGGTGTATGCAACCAGATTGCGGGCCAAAACCCCACCAATTCCGGGAATTAAAGAGAGTGCTATTTTATATTTTAAATCGCTGTGCATTTTATGTTTGGAGAAGAGTTTTATATGTAAATAATATCGTGCAAAGCTTCCTGAATTTTAATCCGGTCTTCGGGTGTTACCGCCGATAAACTAACCGATTCGTACTCGGCAATTCCCCGTTTGGTTTGTACAATAAACGAGATGTCGGACAGTTTACCAAAAACAGAGTTTTCAAAATTCACTTTTCGTAACATCTGCTGTGGAAACTCGATAGAGTGATAAGCTGGTTTCCCAAAACCTATAGCTTTATAAAAACGCAAAATCACCCGGTTATTTTCGTCGCTAAATTGAATAAACTGGTAGTCGGCAACATGAAAATAGAGATACCAAAGCGAAAAAACACCAACGCTAACAAGAGCGTAAAAAGTGTAATCGAGCAGAAAAAGAGCCAGTGCTGCAAGGGCTATAAAAATGCTTACTATAAAAAAAATCCGTTTGTATTTTATTGCCTGTTTTTTATTATTCAGCTTCATATTGCGTTATTAAATTCCAAAGAAACAGATACGTAATTGGGTTTCAAATTTTCAAAATCAAATTTATTGTAACTTTATCGCAATTTAACTGCAACATATGGAAAAATCAAAAATATTATCAGAAATAATTTACAGCCGTTTTATTGAAAAAGAGTTAAAACAGTGGATAGAAAAATACCCGGCAGACAAAGTTTTTCTGGCAACCGAAGCGACCGTCGATAATCTTTGGGTTTCGAAATTCGATGATTTTTTTATTTCGAACGGAGTAAAAAAAGTAATTATTCCGGCTAGCGAAAACAATAAAAAAATTGAATCGGTC
>Ga0256913_10001038_pt1 | contig 14433 bp, 10 predicted proteins | sample Axial_MatmetaG_FD_185970 | JGI IMG/M metagenome (GOLD analysis project Ga0256913, IMG submission 185970) | Deep-sea worm associated microbial mat communities from Axial Seamount, Juan de Fuca Ridge, Pacific Ocean - Axial_Mat | ecosystem: Environmental > Aquatic > Marine > Oceanic > Microbial...
CAGGTTGAAAATAAGTATTTTCAGTGGTCTGATATCCTGATGGTCGGCTCGTTTGCTTCCCATCACGAAAATATTCTCACTCTCGAGCACCGTACGTGCGGGCAGGTTGTCAGGAATCTTGATCGGCATATCTGTTATTGAATTTTAATGACATAAATGAAGATACAAAAATAAAAATAGTATTGCTATCTGAAAATATAGGTTAAGTAAAAACCGGAAATACCGGATTCGTGCATTTCGGTTAATCTTCTGTTTTTATTCTTCTCTTCAACGCTTGATGTTTCCAGTTGCACTCCGGTATTAACATACGTTGGTAAAGACTTTTCATTTTTGCAATAAAGCGAAAGAAATGAGATCATCAAATGAAAAGATTATCTCTTGCCTTTTGCCTTTCTGCTTTTTTTCTCGTCTGAACCACTTCTTGGCTTGAAATCTTCCGACACTTCGTAGGCAGGATCAGGGAGAGTGAAATCAAGTTGTTTCTTTTCAAGGTTTGCCTTTGCAACCATTATCCTGATCTTATCGCCAAGCTGGTATTTCTTTTTGTACCTGCCTCCCACAAGACGGTAGTTCTCCTCATCGAAATGGTAGAAATCGTCATCCAGGTCACGTATCGGGATCATTCCTTCACACTTGTTGTCGATGAGTTCCACGTACAAACCCCATTCGGTAACGCCGGAGATTATCCCGTCGAAAACCATACCCTGCTTGTCCTTCATGAACTCAACCTGTTTGTATTTTATCGAAGCCCTTTCGGCTTCGGTGGCAAGTTGTTCCATGTCGGAGCTGTGATCGCATTTTGTTTCATACTCATCGGCATTTACCGAACGGCCTCCGTTAAGATATCTCTCGAGTAATCGATGTACCATCATGTCGGGATAACGACGGATAGGGGATGTGAAGTGCGAATAATATTTGAATGCAAGCCCGTAATGACCTATGTTGTGAGTTGAGTACACAGCTTTGGCCATAGTACGTACAGCGAGTGTTTCCACAATGTTCTGTTCAGGTTTTCCGTGCGCCTGCGTAAGTATATTATTGATGGCCGAGTTCACCGGTTGTCCGTCTTTTGTGTGCGTTTCGTACCCGAACCGCTTTATAAATTTTGTGAATGTTTCGAACTTGTCGGGATTGGGCACGTCATGTATCCTGTAAACAAAAGTCTTGGCAGGAGTACCTTTTCTGCCTTTAAGTTCATTCATCCCTATCAGCTCGGCAACTTTCTTGTTTGCCAGGAGCATAAACTCTTCAACCAGTTTGTTGGCATCCTTCGACTCCTTAAAGTAGACACCAATAGGTTTACCGCTTTCGTCGAGGTTGAATTTCACCTCAGACCTTTCAAAAGCAATTGAACCGTTCCTGAACCTTTCTTCGCGGAGCAGTTTGGCAAGTTTATCGAGTTGAAGCATCTCATCAGCATAATCACCCTTGCCTGTTTCAATTATTTCTTGTGCTTCATCATAGGTGAACCTGCGGTCGGAATAGATGATCGTTTTTCCGATCCATTTTTTTATCACCTTTGCAGAGTCGTTCAGCTCAAAAACAGCTGAAAAACAAAGTTTTTCTTCATGCGGCCTGAGTGAGCAGATAAAGTTGCTCAATCGTTCGGGTAGCATAGGCACGACCCTGTCGACAAGGTAAACGGATGTAGCACGGTTGTATGCCTCTTTCTCGATTATCGATTTCGGTGTAACATAGTGTGTAACGTCGGCTATGTGAATACCTACTTCCCAGTTTCCATTATCAAGTTTTTTGATCGATAGGGCATCGTCAAAGTCTTTAGCATCATCGGGGTCAATGGTGAAAGTGACCCTGTCGCGGAAATCTTTACGGCGTTTGATGTTCTCTTCGGTAATTTCGGCGTCTATCTTTTCGGCTGCTTTGATAACATTTTCGGGATATTTGTGTGGAAGATCAAATTCGGCAAGAATAGCATGCATTTCTGCCTGATTATCTCCTGCATCTCCCAGAACATCAATTACCTCACCTATGGGATTTTTGGCTTTTTCAGGCCATTCGGTTATTTTGGCTATTGCTTTCTGTCCGTTTTTAGCTCCGTTGAGCGCTTTAAGCGGGATGAAGATATCATGGGGCATCACCTTGGAATCGACCACGAGAAATGCAAATCCGTTGGATATCTCAACAACACCTACAAAAGTGTTTTTCTTGCGTTTGAGTATTTCAACTACTTCGCCCTCACCCTGGTGGTGTTTGCGGCGTGCGAACTGTAAAACTTTTACATGATCGCCGTTCAAAGCACGGTTCATGTTTGCCTGGGCAATGAAAATGTCTTCCCCCTCATCGTCAGGTATAAGATATGCGGCACCTTTCCGTGTCATGTCAATGATGCCTGTAACATAGGAGCCGCGCGACATCAGTTTGTATTTTCCTGCCGAAACCTCGGTCAGGTATCCGTTCTCGAACAGTTCGTTAAGAACGACCTGGACCATTTGCCGGCCGGTACGTTTTTTAACGTCTAAAAGTCCTGAGACCTGTTTGTAGTTAAATGTTCTTTTCGGATATTTATTGAACAGGTCTTTTATTAATTTTTTAAGTTCTGATTTTTTTAGGATCCTTGTCTTTTTTTTCTTCTTTACCATCTTATTTTCAATTATTTGCCTGAAAGATAATGTTAATTTCAATATTTTTTTCGTCAAACTAAAACATTTTACGTTTTCTTAACGTAAAAACTAATTAACGGAGAAAATATACCTGTTATGAAAAAGATCGTTTTTTTATATCTGTTTTTTATATCGATGTCTGCATTTACGCAGTCGTTTGAGGTATATAAAAACGATACAATAAATTTGAGGGATAAAAATAATAAAAAACAGGGTTTATGGTTGGTCTTCGATCCGTACAAAGAAAAGGTCATAGAGAAAGGTACATACAAGGATGGTCATAAAGACGGTAAATGGATCGCTTTTTATCCGTCAGGAAGGATCAAACATGAGATAACCTTCAGGAACGGTAAAGCCATAGGTCCGGCGAAATTCTATTACGAATCAGGTTTCATCTCGGAAGAAGGTTATTGGAACATAGATCACTGGGAAGGACAATACAGGTATTACCACACGAACGGAAAACTGGCCTACGACTGGAACTACAATAAAGAGGGCAAACGTACGGGTGAGCAAAAATATTACTATGATAACGGGAATATTAAATATGCCGGGGTTTGGAATAACGGTAAGACAATGGGTGCATTGAAGATGTTCAATGATTCCGGATTGCTTGTTGCCGAACGAATCTACGAGAATGGTAAATTTGCCCGGTCGGTAAAAACCCAGAGTAAAGACACATTCCATATGCCGGTAAGACATCAACGTCAAATGGCAGAATTTACCGGTACCGGAAATCATGTGATTTATAATCTTAATGGAAAGGTTGAGAAAAAAGGTTTCTTTGTAAAAGGAAAATTGTTTGACGGCGAGGAGTATGTTTATGATGCAAATAACGAATTGAAAGATACTCTCATATACAGGAACGGACAGTTGGAAAAAAGGCTTTCGGCAAACCGTACCAATTAAGACACTCAAATATTAGCTAGCCGGGGTTTTGGCACTGTTTTGTGCTGAGGGTTGTTTTAAAATAAGGTTTTTAAAATTCTCAGTTTCTCTATTCCTCAAGTCATTTACCGGTGAAATCGTGGAAAGATACACCCATTGGCATCCTGCATTTTTTTTATCTTCAACTTTTATCCTGCTGATTAATTCGGGATAATTTGTAATTTAGCGTCTTTAAAATTCAGATTTGAACAGAAAGATCAGTTGAGATGGAAAATAACTTAGTTATCTACAACAGTTTAACAAGAAAAAAAGAGGTTTTTACATCGATAATTCCCGGGCATGTGGGAATGTATGTTTGCGGGCCTACGGTTTATGGTGACCCGCATCTCGGTCATGCCCGTCCTGCCATTACATTCGATATTTTGTACCGTTACTTACAGCATCTTGGCTATAAGGTAAGGTACGTAAGAAATATTACCGATGTGGGGCATCTTGAGGCTGATTCGGATGATGGTGAAGATAAGATCGAAAAAAAAGCAAGACTTGAAAAGCTTGAACCTATGGAGGTGGTTCAGTTCTACACTGACCGTTACCATGATTTCATGGATAAACTTAACGTGAAAAAGCCGAGCATTGAACCAAGGGCATCGGGTCATATCATTGAGCAACTTCAGATAGTTGACAGGATAATGAATGAGGGGTATGCTTACGAGAGTGATGGTTCGGTATATTTCGATGTGGTGAAATACAATGAAAAATATAATTATGGTGAGCTGTCGGGAAGGGTACTTGAAGACCTTCTGAACTCAACCCGGGCACTTGACGGCCAGACAGAGAAGAAAAACAGTGTTGACTTTGCCCTTTGGAAAAAAGCTTCACCCGAGCATATCATGCGATGGCCTTCAAAATACAGTGACGGCTTTCCGGGATGGCATCTTGAATGTTCGGCAATGAGCACAAAATATCTGGGTGAGCAGTTCGATATTCACGGAGGAGGAATGGACCTGTTGTTCCCGCACCATGAGTGTGAGATAGCTCAGAGTACTGTGGCTAACGGGAAAAAGCCCGTTCGTTACTGGATGCATAACAACATGATCACCATCAACGGTCAGAAGATGGGTAAGTCGCTGGGTAATTTTATTACACTAGAGGAGTTCTTTACCGGAAACCATAAATTACTCGACAGTGCATATTCTCCGATGACCATCCGTTTTTTCATACTTCAGGCACATTACCGTAGCACTGTTGATTTCTCGAATGAGGCACTGCAGGCAGCCGAAAAGGGATACCGCCGTTTGATGGACGGAGTGAAGAATATTGAAAAGATCAAAGCCGGGAACGCGTCATCATTCAATGTTCAGGAGTGGAAAGGAAAATGTTACGAGGCAATGAATGATGACCTTAACAGTCCGGTGCTCATTGCACATCTGTTCGAAGGTGTTAAGCATATCAATAATATTGTTGCCGGAAAAGAGTCGATTACGGCCGATGATTTTAAATTGTTCCGTGAGGCAATGGAGCTCTTTTCATTCGAAATATTGGGATTGGTTGAAGAAGAGGTTGTGGCAGGAGGTGACAGTAAACTGAATGATGTAGTCAGTTTGTTACTGAAACTAAGAATGGAGGCCAAGGCTAATAAAGACTGGGCAACTGCTGACAAGATACGTAACGAGCTTCAGCAGCTTGGATTTGTTATAAAAGATACAAAGGACGGATTTGAGTGGGAACTGAAAGAATAAAACAATGAATCTCCGGAAATATATCGGGGATAAAAATATTTTAAAATGATATTCAGATATTTTTCTGCAGCAGCTCTGATCCTGTTAATGTCAGCAGGCTGTACCAATTCAGGAACAAAGACAACAGGAACAAAGAACGTGACAGTAAAAAATGCTTCGATAAAGACTCCGGTATTCAATGCCGATTCGGCATACAGCTATGTGGACAAACAGGTGGCATTCGGCCCGAGGGTTCCCAATACAAAACCTCATGACCTTTGTGCCGATTACCTGGCAGGTGAACTCAAAAGATTCGGGGCTGATGTTATTGTTCAGGATGCTCCCGTAAAAGCCTTCGACGGAACAGAGTTGAAAGCTAAGAATATCATTGGTCAGTACAACAAAGAAAAGAAGAACCGTGTTTTATTGTTCGCTCATTGGGACAGCCGTCCTTTTGCCGATCATGATCCTGATCCGAAGATGAGAAATACACCCATACCCGGTGCCAACGATGGTGCAAGCGGAGTGGGTGTGTTGATGGAGCTTGCCCGTCAGATAAACAAAGCAGGAATAAACATAGGTGTGGATATCATTTTCTTTGATGCCGAGGATTACGGTACTCCCGAGCATCTCGATCTTCCTTACAAGCCTGATACATGGTGTCTTGGAACTCAATATTGGTGTAATCATCCTCATGTTGAGGACTATAGTGCCCGTTGGGGCATTCTTCTTGATATGGTCGGAGCTCCTGATGCAGTTTTTTATAAGGAACTTTATTCCAAGAAATTTGCTCCCGATCTTCTCGACAGGGTATGGAACACTGCTGCCGATTTGGGATATTTGAGTTATTTCAGTTTTGAGGACGGAGGACAGATCATCGATGACCATGTTTACGTTAATAATATCAGGCATATCCCCAGTATCGATATCATACAACATGAGCCCATGTCGGATACGAACTTTAATGCATACTGGCATACACTGAAGGATGATATGAGCAATATCGATAAATCTACTCTCAAGGCTGTGGGCCAGACACTATTGCAGGTTATTTATTCAGAAAAATAATGGCATCTCTTTTACCATATTTGAATGAGGGAGTGATAGAAGCCGGATGTGACGAGGCAGGCAGAGGATGTCTGGCCGGTCCTGTGGTTGCTGCCGCAGTGATACTTCCTTCCGGTTTCAGGAATGACCTGCTGAACGACTCCAAACAGCTTAGCGAAAAACAGAGAGATATGTTACGGCCGGTGATTGAAAAGCAGGCTGTTGCCTGGGCTGTTGCTTTTATCGATAATCATGAGATAGACAAGATCAATATCCTTAAAGCATCCATAACAGCCATGCATCGTGCGGTTGACAGTCTTAAAACAAAACCCGAACATCTGCTAATAGACGGTAACCGTTTCTTTCCGTATCCGGGCATAAAACATACCTGTGTGATCAAAGGTGACGGTAAATATCTTTCTATAGCAGCTGCAAGTATTCTTGCCAAAACACACCGTGATGAATACATGTTGAAACTTCATGCCGAATTCCCGGGATATGATTGGGACAAAAACAAAGGATATCCGACGAAAAAACACAGAGCAGCCATTGTAGGTATCGGATTGACACCTTATCACAGAAGATCCTTCAGGCTCCTGGATGAACAACTGAAGCTGGATCTTTAGCCTAATGATCTTTTATAACATCTGATATTTAGCATTGGTGATGCATTGTTATAAATAAAACGACGTAATTTGTCTTTGTGAAATTATTACTTGTATTGCAATATAATTTATTAATTTTAACATAATTGAAGTTTATGCTGTTCAGTTAAAAAGGCATCATATTTTACAGGTTTTTCAGAATAGAAAATGGCGGTTTTACACAAAAATGACATAAAGAAGTTCAAGAAGGGCGATCATGTTATATTTGAATCGATATTCAAACGATATTACAATGCTCTTTTCTTTTTTGCCGGCAGATTTGTAGCGGACAGGAATGATTCTGAAAACCTTGTACAGGAGACTTTCATGGCTCTATGGCTTAATCGTAAAAATATTCTGAAAGATTCTGAGAATTCGGTTAAAGCCTGGCTTTACAACACACTTAAGAATAAATGTCTAAATTACCTTGAGAAAGAAGCTTCTAAAAATAGATACAATGCTTATCTGAAGACAAAACATCTGTTTGATGTTTCGGTGTTGAAGGATTTTGAGATCAATGAAGTGTTGTTCGACGAGATACATGAGATTCTGGAAAAGGCACTTAAAGACATGCCGGAACAAAGCAGGGCAGTGTTTGAAATGAGCCGTTTGAAAGGAATGAAGAATAAAGAGATAGCCGATAACCTGAATATATCGGTCAAAGCCGTAGAAGCCAATATGACACGTGCCCTTAAACATCTTAAAGTTCATTTTCGTGATTATCTTTCTATCCTGATCCTTCTTTGTTCATTGTGATCTGTCTTTATTCTTTTTTTCTTGAAACTTTTTATCCACTGTATTTCTTTGGCATTGCGATATTTGCAATGAATTTTCTCTAATTTCTGTTAAAAAATATTTATATCCACATAGGGTATTGTACGATCTTTCTGTCTTATTATATAGTAATAAGGAGATATACCGTATGACAGAAAAGGCAAAAATATGGGAATTGATATCAGGTCAGCTGAATGAGGAAGAGGCGATCGAGGTGGTAAATGAAATAAAAAATTCCGGGGAGTTAAGGAAGCAATATACGGACCTGCAAAGAATATGGTCACTGACAGGTGCCGAAGAGTATTTTACCGATGATGAGATAGAAGAGAGATTAAAGAAGTTTGAGATCGACAATCTGGATATTACAGGAAAGAAGGGGATAGGAAGTTATTTACTTTCAACACTGAAATATGCTGCAATATTCATTTTAGCGTTTGTTTTAAGCTGGTACATTTTAAATGAAGAACAAAAGTTTTCTTTTGCTGAACTGAACACAAAAAATTTAATATTTGAAACCTTACAGAAGCAGGTTGCAAAAGTTACACTTGCCGACGGATCTGTTGTGTGGCTTAACAGTAGCAGTAAACTTGAAGTTCCTGAAAATTTTACGGATCTGGATAAACGTGATGTGATACTTATAGGGGAGGCTTTCTTTGAAGTAACAAAAGATTCATTAAAGCCGTTTAGTGTCCATACGTTAAAAGGAACTGTAGTCAGGGTACTGGGTACAAAGTTCGATATTGATGCCTATGCTGACGATAAGGTCATCACTACTCTTCTTGAAGGGTCTGTTGAGGTGCGGAATATGAAAAAACTGCTTACCGTTTTACATCCGGGTGAGCAAGCTGTTTACTATACTTCTTCAGGAGTTGTTGAAATTAGCAAAGAAGCTGACAAGAACATTACCATCTGGAAGGAAGATCTTCTGACATTTAAGAATGAGGAGTTGTCATCCATTGTTCCCAAACTTGAAAAGTTCTATCATGTAAGTATTGTGGTTGATGATGAGAAAATGAATAAACAACGCTTGTCGGGTAGAGCTTTCAGGTCATACACGGTTGAGCAGGTACTGGATGTGTTCCGGTTGGTTTCAAATATGAGATATAAAGTTATTGTTGATGACAAAGGTAAGAAGACGATACATATTTATTAAATACCAGAATAATGAAAAAGCATGATCGTAAAATGATACTGAAAAAACACCGGTATCCGCCTTAAACGGACAGGTGAAAATTAGCTATGAAAAAAAGGCCGGAAATGCTGCCACATTCCCGACCGGAAATTATTAATGCCATGTTATAACATTAAAAATGCAAATTTATGAAAAAAAAACGTAATCATGTTCTGCTGAAAGGCGGAATGACTAAAGCATTCAGAATTATGAAGATTTACTTCATTTTCAGTTTTATCACCCTGCTAAATGTATCAGCAGGTGTCTTTTCTCAAAATCAGAAGTTTAACATTTCGGTTAAGAATGCTAAACTTACGGATGTTTTTGAGCAAATAGAGAAAGAGTCTGATATCTCATTTTATTACAGAAATGAGGATATTGATTATTCAAAAACTTATACGGTCAGATATAAAGACAAGGGATTGTCAGAAATACTTGACGACTTGTTTCAAAACAGTGACCTGACATACCGGATGATCGACAATTTTGTAGCTGTAATGAAGGCAAAATATGAATCACCCGATGGAGCACAACAGCAAAAGACAGTGACGGGTAAGGTAGTGGATAAATACGGAGATCCTATTCCTGGGGTTTCTGTTTATATTAAAGGAACCACCACAGGAACCACCACAAGTGTTGATGGTCATTACTCTCTTGACGTTGGTAGCAATGATGTTGTGCTTGTGTTCAGCTTCATTGGTTTCGATTCACAGGAGATAGCGGTAGGAGACAGGACCGAAATCAACGTTACGTTAATGGAAGAGGTCTCTGAGCTTACCGAAGTTGTTGTTACGGCTCTGGGTATTTCACGTGAAAAGAAATCTCTGGGATATGCATTGACAGAAATAGGAGGAGAAGATGTAAATACGGTAAAATCAGAGAACGTTATGAACTCACTTTCCGGGAAAGTGGCAGGTATTGTTCTTACAAGATCAACGGCAGGGCCCGGTAGCGGTACCAGAGTGATCATTCGCGGTAATAACTCTCTGACCGGTAATAACCAACCGTTGTATGTTGTTGACGGTGTTCCTATGGACAACTCAGGTTTTGGTAATGCCAACGGAGGAGGAACGGGTGAATATGCCCGTGCCGACTATGGTACAGGTATTTCTGACCTTAACCCTGATGATATTGAATCAATTTCAGTATTGAAAGGCCCGAACGCAGCAGCCCTTTACGGATCGCGAGCTGCCAACGGAGTAATTCTCATTACTACTAAAAAAGGTAAATCACGTAAAGGTATTGGGGTAACATGGACATCGCAAATGACCTTTGATTCACCTCTTGTACTTCCGAATTTCCAGAATGAGTACGGACAAGGATCCGATGGGAATTATCCGAATGACTATCCCGATCTTGCAACTTTCAAGAACAATTCCGGTTCATGGGGGGGCAAATTCGACGGATCAGAACAAATGTATTGGGTGGATGATCCGTTGGGATCAGGGAATGCAACAACAAGGCCTTATGTTGCACAGCCTGATAATGTAAAAGATTTCTTCAGAACAGCACATACCTATATCAATACCATTGCCATTGAAGCAGGAAATGATATAGCAAATATGAGATTTTCCTATACCAACAATTATTCTCAGGGTATTATCCCGAATTCAGAATTGAAAAAGAATAACTTCAATCTGCGTGGAGAACTTCAGGCAAGTAAATGGCTGACACTTGATGCTAAGGCAACCTATTTCAGTCAGCAGGCAAATAACAGGGCTGTTCAGGGAACTGAAGGTATTATGGCATATTTATATACTATTCCCAGAAACTCCGACATTAACGACTATAAGAACTATCAGGCACCGGATCTTTCTTCAATTTCACATTCATCACTTGGTGCTAACCCGTATTGGATAACAAATCATGATGTTAATACTGACTCAAGGAACAGGTTCCTGGGTTACGTAAAAGCTAACTTTAAAGTGAACGATGATCTCTCATTCTTTGTAAGGGCCGGTACCGACTGGACCAGTCAGAACATTGAAACTATAAATCAATACGGCCATTGGTTCTATTCAAAAGGACGTTTCTTCTTTTCAACATACAATACACAGGAGAGTAACCTGGATTTCCTTGCCATGTACAACAAGCAAATTGGAGAGAATTTTAATCTTTCTGCAAACTTTGGCGGAAACATGATGCATCAGACATACACTTCGAACGGTGTTAGGGGAGAAGATTTTAAAATACCTACTAAACCAACGACCAACAGTGCACGTCAGTTGTATCCTTCGTATACCCCTTTGCGTGAAAAAAGAATAAATTCACTTTATGGTTCTTTGTCACTTAGTTTCTGGAACTGGATCTATTTTGATTTTTCTGCAAGGAACGACTGGTCATCAACTCTTCCCGAGAACAACTGGTCATACTTTTATCCATCAACCAGTTTGTCATTTTTGTTGAATCAGTTTATTGATTCCGATCAGTCATGGCTGAACTATTTGAAGGTCAGAGGCAGTTATGCTTTGGTAGGTAACGATACCAGCCCGTATCAGTTACAGGTAGGTTACAATCTTAATCAGGAGGGATATCTGGGACTTACAACTCTCAGCCGTCCGGGTGTTAAGATGAACCCTGACCTTAAGCCCGAGCAGACTACATCAGTTGAAGTTGGTTTGGATTTCAGAATGTTCAACAGTCGCCTTTATGGAGATTTCTCGTACTACAATATTAAATCAACAGACCTTATCATGGATGTACCTGTTCCTGCTTCAACGGGTTACAGCGCTTTCAGAAGTAATGTGGGTGAGATAACCAATAAAGGATTTGAATTAATGATCGGTGGTTATCCGGTAAAAACACCTAATTTCAGCTGGGATGTTTCATTCAATATTTCTCACAATAACAATGAACTTGTTGAGTTGATCGAAGATCTTGATAACTATGTATTCACAACTACCAATAGCGGAGTTGTAGTGGTTCAGGCTACAGTCGGTGGAGGTTTTGGCGATATTTACGGAACAACATACAGGAAAACTGACGATGGTCAGATTATTGTTGATAAGAACGGACGTCCGCTTGCTACACCGGATAAAATATATCTTGGTAATTACCAGCCTGATTTCACGGCAGGTCTATCAAATACATTCTCTTTTAAAAACGGATTGGCTATCAGTTTCCTTATAGATGCCAGATTCGGTGGTCAGCTGTATTCCGGTACTGATGCAAGTATGGATGCTGCCGGTGTTACAGAGCGTTCATTGATGTATCGTGACGGAGTTAAACTTGATGCGGTTGTGAATACCGGAACTCCTGAAGTTCCTGTTTACGAGCCGAACCAGAATACTATAACCGGACAACAGTACTGGGGTGCAATGTCAGGAATTGCCGATTATCACGTTTATGATCAGACAAATATCAGATTGCGTGAGCTCGCAATAACATACACTTTGCCGGAGAAATTATTTGAAAACATTATAATAGACAGAGCTTCGATAGGACTTATCGGACGTAATCTGTTCTTTTTCTCCAAGGATATTGAAAACTTCGATCCTGAGTCAAGCTTTAGTACAAGTAATTTCTCACAGGGAGTGTTGTGGTATAATCTGCCTACAACAAAGAGTTTTGGTTTTAGCTTAAATATTAACTTCTAAGAAGCAATGAAGATGAAAAAAATAAAATTTATATTCAGTATAGTTTTAGCGTTAGTATTATACTCCTGTACTGATGATTTTCAGGAGATAAATACTAACCCGAATGTTGTTACACCGGATGAAGCCAGTGGACGTTATTTTATAACTAATCCAGAGGTTGCACTTTACGGTCCTAACCGATATCCATACTGGAGGGCACAATTGATCCACTCAGACCGTTTTTCGGGCATGTTCACCTTCGGTCATCATGGAAGCTGGTGGAGCGATGAACTGGGTTACTCGTACAGTATGTCGTACACCGATGCTACATGGAACTGGTTTGCAGGTTATGCAGGCGGGCTAGATAATTATATGAAACTTACACAACCTGGTGGCGATTTTGAAAATCAACTGATGTATGCGGTAGGTCAGATAATTAAAGGGTTGTATTACCTGAAGTATACAGATACTTTTGGTGAGATACCTTATTCCGAGGTAGGAGATCCTGATATCACTTTACCTAAATTTGATACTCAGCAACAGATATATGAAGGGGTGATAAATGAACTTGAGCAGGCTATCAACACCATTGGTGATAATGACAGAACAGGACAGGGTATAGATGACCTTGGTGAGAACGATGTTTATTTTCAGGGTGATCTTCAGAAGTGGAAAAAGCTTGCAAATTCTTTGATATTGCGTATAGCATTGAGGGCAAAAGGAGCTCCGGGTGACAATTTCTCAAGCAATGCTATTAACAGTGCGATAGCAAGGGATGTATTCCTTGAGGAGGGAGATGATTGTGTTCTTCCTAAGGATGCTGAGATAAATCAGTGGGCATCGGCATGCTATGGCGATATATGGTGGAATTTCGGAGGGCTGGGTTCTAAATGGACCATAGGACAGACCCTGATAAACTATCTGATCAAGAATAATGACCCGAGGGTTGAAAAGTATGCTGTTCCTGCAGTTGGTGGTGAGTTCACTTTTACACGCCCCGATCAGGAATCAAATCCTGACGGATATGAGAATTTCGAAAAGAGAGTAAAGTTCCTGGCACATGTAATTAATGAGGCCATAGATATTCAGAGTGGTGATACTACTGATGTTTTTAAACTTTATGAAGGAGGCGACAGTGCTATTTTTAAGGTTCCCGCTAATACTTATTACATAGGTCAGCCTACAAGGTTGAACGGATTTATCAAATCCTTTACAAGGTATGAGTTTTTTAGTACGCCTGCCGAGTTTATAATTCAGGAAAAGAACAAAGGTAAGCCGATTTCACCGGAGGTGATAATGACATCAGGAGAAGCATATCTGTTACAGGCACAGGCAGCTTTGGATGGTGCCGGAGGCGATGCACAGGCACTCTACATTCAGGGCATAACAAACTCTATGAAGTTCTGGGGAGTTGAAGATGGAAAAATTCAGCAGTTTATTTCCGACGGTGGTCCTATGACACAGGTTTCTGCTGAGAATATTGCTATACAACGTTGGATCAATGCTTACACTGACGGCTTTGAGGCCTGGGCTGTTGTTCGCAAAACAGGTTTCCCGAAAGAGCTTAGTGAGGGTGTTTCTGATATTGATATATTCGGTCTGGGTGATATCAACGGAGCTTACCCGACACGTATGCAATACGGAACGGCCGCATATAACAAAAATGGTGACAATCTTGATGAAGCTCTCAGTCGTCAGGGGCCTGATCAGATGGATACCAAACTTTGGTTCATGAAGAAATAACAGACCGGGTTTGTAATAAAAAAGCCATCCTTCATGGGTGGCTTTTTTATTTTATTTTGCATCTTTGAGCTTAAATTAAAATCAGGGATAATGAAAAGATCGATGTTTACACTGCTGGTAGTATTTGGCTTGAACCTGTTCGTGGCAAATGCTCAGGTAAAACAGCCCGTTAAATGGACATTTGAGGTGAAAGAGATCAATAAATATGAGGTTCAGGTCATTGCACATGCCACAATTGATGAGGGATGGAAG
>Ga0256913_10001039_pt1 | contig 14410 bp, 12 predicted proteins | sample Axial_MatmetaG_FD_185970 | JGI IMG/M metagenome (GOLD analysis project Ga0256913, IMG submission 185970) | Deep-sea worm associated microbial mat communities from Axial Seamount, Juan de Fuca Ridge, Pacific Ocean - Axial_Mat | ecosystem: Environmental > Aquatic > Marine > Oceanic > Microbial...
AAAAAGAATATTCTCCGGCCGGTAAAATGAACAGGGCCATATATTCATCGTTACCTCCAGGCAATTATACATTTTATGTAAAAGCATGCAACAACAGTGGTATTTGGAATAATACTCCTGCAGTATATTCATTTGAAATAAGACCTGCATGGTGGCAAACAACGATACTGAAAGTGATCATTGTGTTGTTTGTTTTGATATTGTCTTTTCATATTTACAGGATGCGGAGAAGCCGCAGGCATATGTTCAGGCATGAGATGGAAACTTTACTGGAATCGAAATCGACAGAGTTAAAGCAGCAAAAAGAGGTTATCGACGGGAAAGAAAAACAAATAAGTATTCTTGAAAAAGAAAAGGTCACTTTATCTGCCGAACTCGAGAGTTGCAGGGACAGTATTAAAAGTCTGGCCGGGATAGGCGAAACTGCATTGTCGGGAGTTTCGCCCGAAGAGGCTTTTATGCAGGTTTATGGTGAATTGCAGAAAGTGATGGATGTATGTTTGTTTGGCATTGGAGAGCTTAATGAAAAAGATAAGACGCTGGAGTTCAAAAGCCTGATCATTCAAAAAGAACGTGTGCCGTACCTGAAATTCACACTGGATGATAAGGACAGATTGTCTGTTTTCAGTGTTCTCGATAAGAAAGAGGTGTTTGCAAAGGACATTACAAAAGAGTACAAAAATTACGTAAAAGAGCTGAAACCCCTTCCCGGAGATATAAATCCGCGTTCAGTCATTTTTATACCTGTTATTTTCCGGGGCAAGACCCTTGGGGTATTAACTGTGCAAAGTCCGAAAGTTGGAGTTTACGATGAGAGACACATGGATATTGTCAGGGTTGTTGTCGATCTTATTTCAACATTGCTTCAAAAAAGATCTTAGGTTGTCAAATTGACACCTGTAGCCGGTTATTTTCTAATGGCAGGGTTTTTGCAAATAATTTTTTCAAAAAAGATAAAGCTATGTTTTCATTACCATTACTGATTATTTTTATCGGATTTGCGGTGCTGAGTATGATAGTCAGCGGACGGCTGAAAAGTAAGTTTGCCGAGTATTCGAAGGTGCCTATAACAGGAGGATTAACCGGTCGTGAAATAGCGGAGAGGATGTTACGTGACAACGGCATTTACAATGTTATTGTTCAGTCAGTGCCGGGTCAGCTTACCGATCATTACAATCCGGCAAATCAGACCATAAATCTTAGCCCGGATGTTTACAACGGGCGCAGTGTTGCTTCTGCAGCGGTTGCAGCTCACGAAACAGGTCATGCCATTCAGCATGCGCATAGTTATGCTATGTTACAGCTTAGAACGGCACTGGTGCCATTGCAGAATGTAAGTGCCAAAATTATCAATTTTATGTTCATTGCCATGTTCTTCGGGGCATTCATGATCGGAGGATGGTTCTCGTATGATCTGGCATTGGAAATAATTATTGCATGTTATTCAATCTTTACATTGTTTGCATTTATTACCCTTCCTGTTGAGATAGATGCCAGCCGGAGGGCCTTGGCATGGTTGAATACCAGCGGAATTACTTCAGGTATAACACAGGCAAAAGCTAAAGATGCCCTGAAATGGGCCGCATACACCTATGTGGTTGCAGCACTCGCATCACTGGCAACATTACTTTACTATGTAATGATATTTATGGGAAGAAGGGATTAAGCCGGGAGGCAATTTGAAATGAAAAGGCTGTCGATGGTATTTTACCGGCAGCCTTTTTTACATAGTAAGTTCGTGGAATACTGATTCAAGGTCCCGTTCTTCTTTAGATATTTCAAGCAGGACCAGGTTATTGTTCACGGCATAGTTAAAAATGTCAGGACGGATATCTTTCTCCGAAGTACATTTTATCAGAAGTTTATTTCCTGAATGCTCTATTCCGGTAATACCTTCTATCTCTTTTAGCTTTTCAGTATCAGGCTGTTCATTGAACTCAACCGTTATCATTGTCCCGGTAACGGAAGATACGGACATCAATCCTTCAGCAGCTTCATCTGCAACTATTTTACCTTTATTAATTATTATCACTCTTTCGCATATCGCTTCAACCTCCTGCATGATATGAGTTGATAACATTATTGTTTTGTCCTTGCCTATTTCGGTTATCAGATTACGAACTTCAAGTATCTGATTGGGATCGAGGCCGGTGGTGGGCTCATCGAGTATTAAAACTTCGGGGTCGGGAATGAGGGCCTGTGCCAGGCCTACCCGCTGCCTGAATCCTTTCGACAGAGCACCTATCTTTTTATGTGCCTCGGGTGTAAGTCCGGTAATGTTGATTATATCCGCTGTTTTCCCTTTTATGTTTTTAAGCTTATAAATGCCACCCACCATATCCAGGTATTCTCTCACATACATGTCGAGGTAAAGAGGATTGTGTTCGGGCAGATAGCCGATCTTTTTCCTCAACTCAAGCGAGTGTTCTTTTACAGGAATATCACATACTTCAACACTTCCTGACGTAGGTGTGAGATACCCCGTTATTATCTTCATCATTGTAGATTTCCCTGCGCCGTTAGGACCTAAAAACCCGACTATCTCTCCTGCTTTTATTGAAAAAGAAACATCGTCAAGTGCTTTCTGTGACCCGAATAGCCGTATTACATTTTTTACCGTTACTGACATAGTTCTGTTTTTACATGCTTTGTAAAGGTATAATTTTTTAAAAATCTTTCATGTAACTAATTTTTGTAACATAAATTTATATGTTAGTATAATAACATTGACAAATCATCATAAAAAATTGTCTTTAATATTTATAATATCTATTTTTATTTACCTAAAAGCCTAATTTCAAATCTTTCATCCTGCTACTGTAATGAACAACAAAGCGGACATTCAATTAATAAAAGAAGAAATTCTTAATAAATCTTTTTTTGCTTTTGCTTTTTTGGGCATACCCACACTCGTATCCTCTTTGTTCCGTATTTTCTATACCGGATGGACGCCTTTATTTGTCTTTCAGGTTATATTCGTTGCTTTGTTATGGGGTGGTTACGTCTTTCGTGAAAAGATTTCTCTTGATATTAAAGTATTTTCATTGAGTATCATCGGGCTTATTGCAGGACTTTGGGGTGCATACACATGGGGCCTTGTAGGAGGATGGCTTATACTACTGACCTTACCTCCTGTTGTTTTCTCCCTTTTTTACGGTAAAAAGTTCGGCCTTATCTCTGTCCTGTCTGCGGGAATTGTTCTGTCTTTTATTTCAGTTTTACACATCAACAGAGGAGAGTTGGTATTTGTTGGTGAGCAGGATAGCCCGTTAGCACTTTTTTGGCTGAATACGATAATTACTTACCTTTTCCTTACTTCTCCTCTTGTGATACTCGTTGGCGAGACAAGTATCTTTCTTGAGAGTTATATTCGTAAACTCGGAGAAAAATCGAATGAGCTTGAGAATAGCAATCAACGTGTACTTGAAATAAACAAGCAGTTGAACAGGGCCAGGAGGAGGGCTGAAGAGAGTGACAGGTTAAAAACATATTTTCTTGAAAATATCTCTCATGAGATCAGAACACCTCTGAACGGCATCCTGGGTTTTTCCGAAATATTAAAGCAGAGTGATCTATCGGTTGCGGAAAGAAACATATATTCCGATTTTGTAATAACGAACGGACGGAAATTCCTTTCGATACTCGATAATGTGTTATACCTTGCCGGACTGGCGGCCGGAAATGAGGAGATAGTTTCAAATACCATCAACCTGCCATTGCTTATGCAGGAACTTGAGTATACCTTTAATGCTGATGCTGCAAAAAAGAACATCTCTCTTTATTTCGATGATGACCGCGGCAACAGGATTGTTGAGATAATCTCAGACCGGGGGAAGATCAAGAAAGTTCTTTATGAGTTGATAGGAAATGCCATCAAATTCACCGATACGGGTGAAGTGGTATTCGGATATTTTATTAAAGGGGAAAATGAAATATCGTTTTATGTCAGAGATACGGGAATAGGAATACCTATTAAAAAGAAAAAGGTAATCTTTGACAGGTTCATGCAAGGAAGTCCTGATATCTCAAAAAAATACGGTGGAGCAGGAATGGGCCTGGCTATTACCAAATCTGTAGTTTCGATATTGAACGGTTCGGTCGATCTGGAATCAAAAGTAGGCAAAGGAAGTGTGTTCACAATAAGTCTCCCGTTGACCATACCCGAATATAAGGTTGCTGCCAAAGAAAAGCCTGAATTATCTTAGATAGTCTCCGACTGGTATCTTCTTTCCGAAACTATCATCAACGCCTCTTCTTTTATTATGCCAGGAATAGTTACATTACGCAGTTGCAGACTTTTAAGCCACTCCGAAACTTCTTCCTCTTTTAAGGAATAGAGTACCTCTCTGAACTCTTCGACCTGATCGTCAGTAAAACTGTTTTGGGCAACTCCGGTATAAACGTCCAGTTCTTCGTCTTCAAAATAGATCACATCATCATTGCTCGAAAGTAGTGACTCGCTCTCACAAACCTCATGTGCCCCACAGCATCCTTCCGGCTGATTTTTTACCGGTTCTTCCTTCTTATCCTTTTTTGAAACAAAAAAAGATATTACGAGAATAAGTAATATGCCTGCCACCAGATATAACATTAAGCAAAAATAAGAACTTAAATCTATAATTAAGAGATTACTTTTGTTAAAGATGTAAAAAGCCTGCAGTTTAAACTTTCGGGTTATACTTTTTTATCCCATATTTGCTGTTGCAACAATAATAATTATGACAAATAACAATCAGCCGTTGACGGATGAAGAATTGCACTTTCTGGGTATCAAAGTTGTGTTCAAAGCAATGGTTGATGACGGGTATAAAGTATTACAGGTTCGTAAGGGGACCGATATAAACCCTCAGATACTTGCTGTGAAAAACGATAAACGGTATTTTATTGTTGTACGAACAGAAAGATACCCTGATATGGGAGTGCTGATGCCCGATGTTGCCGCAAAGGTACTTATGCATGCTAAAAAGAACAACGCAACCTGTCTGTTTGCCGGTGTGGGAATAGCAAACGCCAATGGCGAAACAGAGCATGATATGAAAAAACCGGTTAAAGGCGGTGAATATTACATTAATTTCAAAGGGTTGATCCCGTTTACAAAATGAACGAAATATTATCAAGGATCAAAGAATTTTACTACCGGAACAGGAAACTGCTTATCGGAGGTTTTGCATTCCTGTTGCTTCTTCAGTTATGCAGCAGAGGAGCTCAGGCTCCTTCCGAGTCTCAACATAAGAAACGTGAAACAATACGCATTGAAGTGCCTGAGGATACGTTGTCCAATGGTGAGGAGTCGCTTGAAAAGGCTTTTTATGAGGGAATGACAAAACCTGCAGAGAAACAGCCGGAATTCAATCCGCTTTTTATGGAATTCTTACTGATGACCGTTTTGGTACTTATATTTTATATTGTAGGTAAGCGTGGATGGTTAAGAAAACTTATGCCCGCAATGGTAATAATAAAGGCAAGAACCGTAAAAAGCCGGGCTGCGGGTGACCTGTTACTTGCAATAGAGATAAACAATAAAACCAAAGACAGCATAACTTTTGAACCTCCTATATTAATATTTAAAAGATTCAGGAAAGTGAGAAAGTTTAAGATCAAAGGAGGCGGAGGAGAAAATGTCTTCCCGTTAACATTAATGCCTGATACCGGTCATAAAGTGATTATTAACCTTGACAGGTTCAAAGAACGTATTCCTGAGATAAAAAAATACAATAAGGTCAATATTCTGATAACTGCCGATAATGGCAAAACTTACAAAGTAAAACCCGACTCTTGGCTTAACTTCTTTTAGTAGCCGTTATTTCAGTGCTTTACCATATTTATGCCGGGACGATTCCATTGTTAATTTTCATGTAAAAATTCCACTAATTGTTTTTTGCTTAAAAGAATTTTAACAATTAATGATAAAAAATAAACATTTAATAAGGGGTTAGCATGTTGATTTTCTGTTATGTTTTTATTGTATATGAAATAATACAGCTCTCAATAGCGTTGTAACTACCTGAGACACTATTCGATGCGTCTTGTTTTTAATTGTGAATATTATTTTGATATTGTTTTTCAAGGTAATGCACATATGCTCGCAACGAGCAGCTAGTTGTTAAAAAATGACAACAATGTTAAAAAATCATGTATCTTTATTAAAAATAACCTAACAATCCTTTTATAAGGTATCTATATTTGTCCTGATTTATTGTGAAATGGGTAGGAAGAGAAAGTTATGGAGTTGACAAATACCTGCTTTCAGTTGACAATCCAAACAGAAATTACTTTTATCTATTTACAAAAATTTAATTTTTACTAATCAAAAATTAAAGCTTATGAAAAGAAAGATTCTTCAATTGTTGTTTTTGTTTGCCATATTTGCCACCAGTGCAATGGCACAAAAGACAGTAACCGGTACCGTCAAGGACGACTCCGGTGATCCTATGCCCGGTGTTAATGTGATTATTGCCGGCACTACGAACGGAACCATTACGGATGTAAATGGTCATTACAGTATTCAGGTTCCGGATGATAACGCAGTATTACACTTTTCTTTTATAGGAATGGAAGCACAGGATATTCCTGTTGCAGGTAAAAGTGTAATAGATGTAACATTGAAGTCCTCTGCAGTTGGATTGGACGAGGTGGTTGTTACTTCACTTGGTATTACTAGGGAAAAGAAATCTCTGGGTTATGCAGTTGATGAGGTTAAGACTGGTGCTATTGATAAGGGAGGTACGGCCAACTTCCTTAAAAACTTAGATGGACAGGTGACAGGTGTTAATATTACCAGCCTGAGTTCTGATCCAACATCTTCAGCTTATGTTGTGATTCGTGGTGCTACTTCTATTACGGGTGTTCAGAATCGTAATGTATCTGCATCTGCACAGCCACTGTATGTTATCGATGGTGTTCCTGTAGGTAATGGTAATGTCGGTATTACCGGGACAAGGGGAAACATTGATGCCGGTAACTTTATGTCGGAACTTAGTCCTGATGATATCGCAAGTATTTCAATATTGAAAGGTGCAAGTGCCACGGCCCTTTATGGATCGGAAGGTGGTAACGGAGTTATACTTATTACTACAAAATCAGGTAAAGGTGGTAAAAGTGGTATTGGTGTTAGTATTAACTCTTCTGTTACATTCGATAACGTTTACAGCACAACTCCTATTCAGAACAAATACGCAAGAGGTGATGCTTTGGAGAATATATTCGGAGATACTCAAAACAGAAACTGGGGTCCTTATATCGATAACAGCGATAATACCAATTATATGCAGTGGGATATGAAAACTCAGCAATTTGTTGATGAGCCTATCAGATTCCGAGCTGATGAAGACCCAATGAAAGCTTTTACTCGAACTGGTCTTACCTCTACACAAAATGTTGGTATTACTGGTAATTACGACAAAGGAAACTTCCGCATGTCATATACCAACCTTGTTAACAAAGGTGTTATTCCTAATACTAAAACATCGAGAAATACAATTTCGTTCGATGCTTTGTATAAGATAACTAAAAAGTTAAGTGTTAGCGGAAGTGCTTCTTACATTAAAACTTTTGTACCTAATAAAACTGGTATCACAGGAGACTATAAGTCTAATGTTGTTGAAAACATTTACGCCAGGACTCCGGATATGAACCCTTATTCTGACTGGACAGAAACTTGGATAGAAGGTTATGAAGGTTTAATGCAAAACACACCATATCTTGATTATAAGAACTATCTTGGCAATGGTGACCGCTATGACAGACGTAATTACAGGGCACGTAAACGCCAGAACCCGTATTTCTATGTGAATGACATTATAAATATGTATTCTCGTGAGTCTGTTATTGGAAAAGTTCAATTAGATTGGGATATCTTTAAATGGTTGAAGTTTACTGAGCGTGCTGGTCTTACTGAGGTAATGTTCCATGGTCAGGAGAGAAGACCTTATGATGCTTCAAAATATTATCAAACCGGTGGTTTCTGGACTAACGACAATCAGTCTTCACGTATTAACAACGATGCTTTCCTTACTTTTAATAAAACATGGGGTAAGCTTAACGTTAATGCTTTAGTTGGTTATAACTTCCGTATCATGAATTCACAATATAGTCATTTGGGAGGAAAGAATCTTGCGAGACCTAATGATTACTCGCTGGGAGCAATAAACAGGGAGGATTTGAAATACGGCTACAACTGGGGAACAGGTAAATATTCAAGTATTTACAGTACTGCATCTTTGGGATATGCCAATGCTGTTTATTTGGATCTTTCTGTAAGAAAAGACTATGTTGGTATTACAGATCTTCAGAAGAACAGTTCTCTGTATCCGGGAGGTTCTGTGAGTTGGCTCCCTTCATCAACATTTACAATGCCCAGTTGGGTTAATCTGTTGAAACTTCGTGGGGGTGTTGCTCAGGTAGGTTATGGGATACCTACTTATCTGAATGTTGATACCTATGGTTTCCAGCAAACATGGAATGGTGCTACAGTTGGTACTGTTGGCGGATCTGTTGTAAATCCTGACATTCTTCCCGAAGTAAACACTACTTACGAAGGTGGCCTTGATGCCAACCTGGTAAATAATAGGATCATGTTCAATCTTACAGGATTTAAGAAAGTTCACGCTAATCAGATACAGGATATTCCAATTGTATCTTCATCAGGTTTCTCGACATACAGAACAAACGTAGGAACAGTAACATCAAAAGGTATTGAAACTTCTCTTACATTAGTGCCTGTTCGTACTAATGACTGGGAGTGGTCGGTTACTGCCAACTTTAGTAAATACAAAGCTACTATTACAGAATTAGACCCTGCATTTACTGAAAAATGGTTAGGTTATGGCAGTGGAAGTATGTTAAGGCTTAAAGAAGGTGAAGTTATTGGAAACATGTATGCAAAAGAAGGTTTCTGGAGAGTTGAGAATCCTGACAGTAAATATTATGGAATGATCATTCTTAAGCAGTCCGGTGGTACACCTATTGAGAATGACGATCCTGACAACAGGGATTTCCTTGGAAACTTTAACCCTGATTTCATGATGGGATTCACTACTAACCTTAAGTATAAAGCATTCTCCTTGAGTGCAGTGATGAGCTATCGTAACGGAGGTGTTTACATCTCGGAAACAATGAAGCGTTTGGCTGATGATGGTAAGGATCTCTTTTCTCTTACTGGAGATAATAAATTCTGGGTTGGAGGTCGTTCTCACGACGGAGGATTAGCATGGCCTGATCCTGCAATTATCAAATATGATAACGTACGTCAGTTTAACCAATATGTAAATCAGGTTTATCAATACAAGGTTAACGATGCTTCTTATTGGATTGGTGTTTATGTTGATCCTGATGAAGTTGCAGCAGGTAATCTTGATCCAGAAGACAGATATCTTGACGACCAGTATTATATCGTTAACGATGGCAGCCCGGAAACTACATTCTTTGGTGTTCCTGCTAAAATAGTTGGTAACACATGGGATTTCCCGCAAACACGTACTTTCGATGCAACTAACTTTAAGATCAGGGATATTACATTAACTTATTCATTCCCTAAAAGTTTCTCTCAAAAATTAGGAATGCAGGGTGGTTCATTCTCGTTGGTTGGTCATAATATTGCATTCTGGACAAAAAGCGGAAGAAAAGAAGATCCGGAAACAGCTTTCGATGGTGCTGGACGTAATCAGGGTGTAGCTAGGTTCACATTACCGGCAGTTCGCCAGATGGGATTCAAATTGAATTTGACATTTTAATTAAGAATAATATAAAAGTTTAAGATATGAAAAGAAATAAATTAATTAGTCTGTTGTTCATTCTCCTGATTGGTGTTTCATGTACCGATCAGCTGAGAAAAGACCAGCTTGAGCAGGCAGAGAACGTCAATAGAATGACATCTGCCAGATATCTTTTGGCAGGCTCGATAGTCAGAATTACTACTTACTATCAGGAGGAAGCATTCTCGGAAGATAATTACCTTGCTATAATGGAATATTATCAACAATTGTTTTCGGTTAAGGCCCAATCTTACGAGGAATTTACAAAAGCACCTGATAACTGGGGACATGAATTCGATCTGTTGTATGATACAAAAGCAGGAATTGATGTTGCTCTTGAAGAAGGGTTGCCGTCAACAGCTGCTGCACAGCAAATACTTCAGGCATTTATGTTTGAATTATTGACAAACATATACGGTGATATTCCGTTCTCGGAAGCTCTTAAAGGACGTGAAGGTATTGTTAAGCCTAAATATGATCCTCAAAAAGATATTTATGAAGGACTTTTGAAAATGCTTGATGAGGCAGTTGCTACGTTAAAGTCATCACCTGATGCAATAGATCCTGAACAAGATTTGTTATATGAAGGACAAAAAGAGGGATGGATAAGATTTGCCAATTCTTTGAAAGTGAGGTTACTCGTTAACTCCTACGAGGCATTTGGAGGAAGTAAAAAGTCAGAACTTGAAACCGCTTCTAAAACAATGCTGATAAATTCTAATGAATGGAATGCCAACATGGCTTATGTAGGTTCTAATGATGGTGATTCGTGGTATTACGGTCGTACCGGTGATGATAATGAACTGACCAGAAGAAAGCCTTCAGTTACTTTTATAAGTGCTCTTAAAAAGAATGATGATCCGCGGCTGAAAGCATGGATATCTCCAGCAACTACTCCATGGTCGGATACTATTACTTCGGATGTTAAATTCCTTCCGATCGTAGTTGAAGATTATTACGGAAATGAATTTACAGTAAATTTAAGGAATACGGCTTCTGCCGAGAATCCTGATATTTATGATGGATATCCTCTTAACGAAATATATGTAGGTGCCCCGTTGATGGCGAATTCTGCTATCAAAGTAATTTGGGGTGATGAAAGTGGAGATGCTTACCACAACTGGAAAATGTCAGATTGGAATCCTAATATCTTCCTGCAAAGAAGCCATCCTCTTTTCCCTGCAACATTAATGGAGGCTAGTGAGGTAATGTTCAATCTTGCCGAGGCTGCTCAGAGAGGCTGGATCAGCGGAAGTGCATCTGAATATTATGAGAAAGCAATTAAGCTTAATATGGAGCGTTGGGAGATTAAAGATCTAGATATCGCTAATTATATTAATGCAAACCCGCTTCCAAGCGGAGGTGCAGAAGCTTTGAAGGTAATTTATACAGAAAAGTGGAAATCACTATTCATTCAAGGTCCCCAGGCATGGTTTACATACAGAAGGACCAAGTGGCCTGAGATGGGTGCGATAGATCTTAATGCATATCCTTTCCCTCTACGATGGAGATACCCGACTTATGAGGCTGATAACAATAAAGAGAATGTTGATGAAGCAGTTAATCGTTCTCTTGGAGGAAAAGATACTCAGGATGCAAAAATGTGGCTTTTGAGTAATGTTACTCCGGTTCAGTAATTAATCATAAATAAAGACTAAAAAAGAGATTGTTCCAAAATGAGCAATCTCTTTTTTAGTATGTTGGGCATGGTAATAGTCTGGCGAGGTGGAAGTCCTCGTATGCGCCGAGTAGAAAGGAAGCATTAATGATTGGCTAGGGTGTTGTAAGTTACTGTAGACCTATCTTACGGCAAAGCAGGCCTGAATGAAGCCATCAGTAAACTGGAACAAACTCCATTTACCGGAACTGACGGTGATGACAGTTCATGGTCCAGGTTCTGGTTACTTCAGGGAACAGGATTACATTACTAGTTAATTATTGAAATTTTTGAAAGAGCAAATGAGCAAGTCTTATTTGCTCTTTCTTTTTTATCCCAAATTGGCCGTCAGGGAGCAAGTAACGAGCTATGCTAAAGGCCCCATGCGGGTTAACCCCGATTTAGGGATTCGATGTTTTGGTGATATATAAAACATATAAATGTCTTAATCAATAGGCAATAGAATTGCGTGGTAATTCTATTGCCTATTCTGGGTTTATGCCAATGTTTTTTTACTTTTGCATCTTAATATTTGTAAAACAACAAAAAGAGGTGCAATGAGCGGATTCCTGAAAGATCAGTGGACGAAATACAGAAGGCGAAAAACTACTGTCGGTATAATTCTTGATTTTTTGTTCTTTGCCCTACTCATTGGGATGATAATTCCTGACTCCCGTAAAGTCATATCATCTACCATAATCAGGTATACAATGTTCCAACCCGGGGAGAACAGTGAGGTAATATTTGTTGATGAGAGTGATCTTAGCTGGAAACTTATTTCTGAAGACGGGAAGGTCGTTTATCCCAAACAGTCGCTTGGGAAACCTATATTCATAAATTTCTGGGCTACATGGTGTCCTCCGTGTATTGCAGAAATGCCGTCGCTACAAAAACTTTATGACCGCTACAAAGGAAAAGTTGATTTTTATCTTGTGTCAACTGAAAGTATCGATGTTATGAAAAGGCATTTTGAAAAGAAAGGTTTTGACATGCCAATATACAAACTGGCAGGCAGGGTCTCCGAAAAGTTCTACTCCCAAAAGATACCTACGAGTTTTCTTATTTCACCTGACGGGAAGATAGTGATACTTAAACAGGGGGCTGCCGATTGGGATGGAAAACGGGTGTTTGAAACTGTTGACAGTATGTTGAAATGATCAGAAAATATATCTGAAGGCAAAACCGAAACCACCACCTACCGAACCGTTGTAATTTACCATTCCTATCTGTGGGGTAATATCAATTGCTATCTGAAAAGGTGTATCCGGAAAAACATATTCCGCTCCCAGAGTTACTGCTCCGGCAAGATACATTCCTCCTTCTCCGCCGTAATTATCCACATAATCCTGATTCCAGTAACCGGTAACCAACCCGGCCCCCAGAAACCAGTTGAAGTTGCCTTTAATGGGTAATACACGGTGATACAATGCTTCAAGATCCCAACTGCTCCATTCCGACGAAAAGCTGAACCCGAGGTCCGTTTGAAGCCTGTTCGACTTATCGAACCGGTGCTGATAGCTGATCTGGGTGAATGCACCGTTGCCGCCGCCGAAACGGATACCCAGGGCATTCTTCTTTATGTCCTGAGCGTGGGCTAAAGAAAAATTCAACAAGATGAAAGATATTATTACAATCAATTTTTTCATGATCACAAAAACAAACAATTAAAGATAGCAAAAAATCATTACATTAAAGTATGGGTTTAAGATGCCACTTTTTGATCAACATATAAGCATGACAAAGGATAGTTTTATTATGGATCGTCAAAATATCTATCTCAGTTACGATTTCAGGTGTACATTTTTTAAAACCTTTGAATCGTCCGACAGTAGGAGGACATTCAAACGGTGCGTGTATACGCGTTTCCGTGACGATTCCATGTTCTGCGGACGATGAAATGTCTCATTTTATGCTGACGGATGGTAATATCACGGTGCTACGCACCTTATGAAACCAGTCAAAAACCAGAGATTCTGAAATTAAGCGGCATCGCCGCGCAATATCTGTAGAAAACCAAAATAAAAGAAGGACAAAGGTGCAGCGCACCGGAATATTTTTCGTATAATTTGCTCCTGATGCAGATACCGTAAAAACCTTATTACCTTAAAAAAAACCTTAGTACAAAACCCCATAAGCACCACCTGAAACCTTATTACCTTATCAGACAAACGCCTGCTCATATTTTTTCTTCTCCTGTTTTATCGTTTCCTGAGGTTCATCCTTTGAAAATTGCAAGAATCAGGGAAATATTACCGAATAAATATGTAATTTTAGTGGGTATAACGAAGTTATGGGCAAACACGAAAATACCCTTGTTGAAATCAGAAGATGAATAAAAATATGAGTTCGAAAAAAATATCCATACGTTTTTATGATGACCGGGAGGTACGTGCTATTTGGGATGAAAAAAACTCTAAGTGGTGGTTCTCGGTATTGGATATTGTTGCCGTACTTACTGACCAAAACGATTATACTAAAACCCGCAATTATTGGAAATATCTTAAATCCAGGTTGAAGAAAGAAAACAGCCAAGTGGTTAGTGCTACTACCCAGTTGAAAATTATGGCTCCCGATGGGAAAAAACGCATGTCCGATATGTTGGATTACAATGGCATCATAACATTGGGTAAAGAATTTCCCGGCAAAAAAGCCAATAGGTTTATTGAATGGTTTACTTTTAGTGAAGAAAGCATAGACGGTAAAAGTAAAACAAAAGCCAGCCCACAATAATGGCTATAAGCAATCCCGCATAGGCGGGGCTGGTCATAGCCGAGCCCGTTGGGCGGCATTAGGAAATAACTAAAAGGAAGCAGAAATGGAAATTTTTAAAAACAGAAAATACCTTGCAATAAATTTAATCTTATTTGCTATTCTATATTTTTCAGTATCATTTAATAAAGAATTTATTCGACCTATTTATGGACATTCACCTATTATTGGAATAATAACCGGAAGTTTTTCAAATTTTATGGCTGCGTATATTGTTAGTCTTTTTTCAGTT
>Ga0256913_10001040_pt1 | contig 14409 bp, 15 predicted proteins | sample Axial_MatmetaG_FD_185970 | JGI IMG/M metagenome (GOLD analysis project Ga0256913, IMG submission 185970) | Deep-sea worm associated microbial mat communities from Axial Seamount, Juan de Fuca Ridge, Pacific Ocean - Axial_Mat | ecosystem: Environmental > Aquatic > Marine > Oceanic > Microbial...
TGATGGGGGAGCGTGTAGATGGGAGGCGGTAGAAGTTGTTGTTTTTCGTGTTTTTGAAAAAGGAGGTGATGTATGAAGGGGTTGACGGCGAAGCAGAAAGAGATACTGAAGTTCATCCAATCGTTTCAGGAGAGCGAGGGGATGTCGCCGACGGTTTACGAGATCGGGGATAATTTCGGAGTTAAGACCTCCACGGTGTTCGCTCATTTGGAGGCTTTGTCGAAGAAGGGTTTTATCACTCGCAGTTCCAAGGCTCGGAGCATTTCGCTGTCGAAGAAGGTTTCGGTTCTGAAGAAGAACGAATCGCCGGTGGTTGAGGTTCCGCTTATCGGGCGTGTTTGCGCCGGTTTGCCAGCCGATTCTCCGGAATTGCGCGAGGGGACTGTTGTTTGCGACCCGGCGTTTTTGGGAGGAAACATCGACAGGCTTTTCGCGTTGAAGGTGACTGGTGAGAGCATGAGGGACTTGGGGATTCTCGATGGCGATGTGGTTATCGCGCGTCAGACCCATAACATTCGTCGTGGCGACGTTGTCGTGGCTTTGGTTGACAACGAGACCACCGTGAAAAGTTACTATCCCGCTCCCGGGGCCAAGGTCGAGTTGCGTCCGGCCAATTCCGATTTCAAGTCACAAATATATCCAGTGGAGAGCGTTCGGGTTCAAGGGAAGATTGTGAGTCTGCAACGTCAGTACTGAGGTTGCGTGTCTTGGAAATGCTGTTTTTTGTGGTGTTTCGGGCGTTTTCCCCAAAACTATCGGACGTGAATTTGCCTGGGAGGTGTCTGAGGTTTTCGTATTCGACGTGATACGGAGGCGAAGCGTGCTTTTTATGGCGGAACGCGTCGGGATTATCCCCCTAGTTTTTGGACAATGACGATTAGTGGCATGAAGAAGGCCAATACGCTCACGAGGGTTTTGAGGCATAGGAACAAAGCGATGAATATTCCCAGGAATGCTGCCTGGGTGTTTTTTCTTGCCAAGGCCAAGGAGACGCACGCTATGCCTAGGAGTATGTCGAGTCCCAGATAGAATGGCGGGGCGTTAAATGTTATTCTCGTTATAGTTGGGAGGGGTTCTCCTTCAAGCATTTCCGCGAATATTTTCGAGAATTTAGCGGTGGCGATCCAAATGGCAGCGTCGGCCGCCAAGGCTATTAGGAGGATTATCCCCGTTCCGGTTATGGTGAAAATCGAGGCGAATGAAACGCCCGGAGTTGGTTTCGGGTTTTCGTAGTCGCCCGTCGTCTTTTCCGTTTGGTTGTCCATTTTCGCTTCTCCCATAGTTTGCGTCCCCCCCCCATGGGGTTATTCGTCCTCGAAGCCCGGGTTTTGGGAACTATTTTTTTATTTTCTCCCAAGCGTTTTCAAGCCAGATCACGCGGTCCGAGTACGACTGCAAGTCCGCCGATATCGTTCCGTCGAAGCCGGCTATCCATATTTCCTTGTGCATGTTTTCTTTCGCGAAGGCTATTGCGTCCTCGAAATCGCCGTCGCCGGCGGAGAGTATTAGCCTCGAATAGCGGTTTTGCGCCGCGAGTTTGACAATCAACGTGGCGATGCCGACATCCACGCCTTTTTGGACTTCGCGGTCGAATTCGCATCCACAGTCGGGGCAACGGGCTCTCATTGTTTTCATCGTGTAGAGTTTCACGCGCATTTTAGGGCCTTTTGGCGGGGCCGATTTCAGCCATGCGTGGAAAGACTCCTGTTGTTCCGAGCCGTTGGGATATGTTGAATTCAAATAAAAACTATCATCGATTTGCGCGTTGTTTATTTGCTCCAACTCTTGCTTCAATTTCATATAATCGAATTTATCCGGTGCGGCTTTCATCAGATAGGCGGCGTCAGCGATCCAAATAGTCCGGTTTCTCATCATTTTTTCTTTCCTTTACTTTGTTTTAACGACGTTTTTCCCTCCTTCCTTTTGTTTCTCTTCTCCTTGCCCTTCCGATGTCGGCGTCCTGTTTTTATCGGAGCGTTCCGTTTCGACGCGACTCGGAAACAGAGCGTGTGTGGCTGGAATTTCAAGGGGGGGAAGTGTGGGATTACCGTCTTTTTCGAGTGTTTGTTTTCGTGGGGAGGGTTGCCGGGACGTGGAGGTAGGCGAGAGTTTTTTCGGCGATGCGCTTGAACGTTGGAGCGGCCACCACTCCACCGTAGTGGTTTCCCTTTGGTTCGTCGGCGATTATAGCCAGTACGAACGCTGGATTTTCCGCGGGGACGAAACCTACGAACGTGGCGAAAAAGCGTTTTTCCGAGTAGTGTCCCTTTCCCGTTTCCGATTTTGCCGCTGGAATCCATTTTTGCGATGTTCCGGTTTTTCCAGCCACCTCGCGTCCTTTTATCGCCGCTCGTTCCGCTGTCCCGCCGTGTTTTGTTACGTGTCGCATCATCTCGACGATTTGCCGTTGCGCCCAAGGATGTCTGAATACCAATCGGGCTGGTTCGAAAGGTTTTTTTTCTATTTTCCCGGTGGCCGTGTTTCTCAGTCGGTCGAGGAGGCGGAGTTTCACGAGTCGTCCGCCGTTGGCCAGCGCGCAATAGGCACGGACGAGTTGCAACGGGGTTACCGCGACTCCTTGTCCTATGGGGAATCGCGATATTGAGAGGTGGTCCCATTTGTCGTATCGTCTCAGCACGCCCCTCGCCTCCGGTCGGAGTGGCGCTCCGGTTTTCTCCCCTATTCCGAAACGCACGAGGGTTTTGTAGAGCAGGGGTTTTCCCATCGCGACCGCTATTTTAGCTGTTCCGATATTGCTTGATTCGACGAGTATTTCCGTGACGGAGCTTACGCCCATTCTATGCGCGTCCCGTAGTTTCATCTCCTTCCAGTATCCGTGTTCGCAATCGAATTTAGTGTTTGGAGTGACGACTCCATAGTCCAATGCGCTGGATATTACGATTGGTTTCATCGTGGATCCCGGTTCGAAGATATCTGTGGTTATCCGGTTGAGCCAGTTTCTGTTTTTTATTGTCGATCGGTCGTTCGGGTTGAATGTCGGGCGTTGAGCCAAGGCCATGATATCGCCGGTATCGGGATCGACCATCACCGCGTAGGCCGCTTTGGGATTGAATTCGCCGCACATTCGCTCCAATTCGTCTTCGACAATCATTTGTATGTTGCTGTCGATTGTGAGGAATATGTCCGCTCCGTCCGCCGCGGTGTCTTCGACGATTTTCTTTCCGTGGACGATGGGGCGTCCTCTTCGGTCTCGTTCCAGGACGACTTTCCCGCTCACCGCCGCCATTTCCTTGGCGAAAGCCTTTTCCACGCCGCTGACTGGGATGGCTTGTTCTTTATCGACGTTGACTATGCCCAGTGTTGGTGCGAGGAGGGGGCCTTTCGGGTAGACTCTTTTTTCCGTTTCCCGGAGGAATAGCCCCCGCAGTCCTCGTTCGTTGGCCATTGATCTCAATAGTTCTCCTTCCTTGAAGGGGATGTTTCTTTTTATCATGGCGTATAGTCTTGGGCGTCCGTCCGGGAGGGTTTTGTCCGTTAGTTTACGGAATATTTTGGATTTGTCCACCTCCAGTGTCTTTGCCAGGAAGTCGGCGGTTACCGCGCATTCCGCGTCGTCGCCCGTAGTCTGTGGATCCACCACGAGGTCGTAGCAGGGAGCGTTTCCCGCGAGTAGCGCGCCGTTTACGTCGTAGATTTTTCCTCTCGAGGCCTTTTTGCGCAACACTTTCGTGTAGGTGGATTTCGCTTTTGTGTAAAGTTCGTCGCGTCGCGCGACTTGGACGTGGTGGAAGCGCGCGCAAATCGCGGCGAAAGCCGCGATGAAGAACGCCAACACCACCAACACGCGGGCTTTTAGCAGGTTTCGTCCCATTTTCCTCCGGAGTCGTTTAGGCGGAGATTATTTTTTCGAAACCGCGATTTTTCCGCGGTAGCGTCTGTTCCAGACGTATCGTCCTCCGCTTTTCCCTCTGAGATAGAGCACTTGTCCGGGGGTTGGGTAGGTCAAATCGAGGTTGAAGTGTTTCACCTGTCTGAGGACGAACCGTCCTTTCATTCTTTCGAGTTTGACTTTGAGGTCGGAGATTTCGCGTTGGCGTTTATGTATTCTCATTTCCAGTTTAGTGGCGTGTCTGTTCAAGGTTTCGCTTTCGCTGTTGAACCGCGCGATCGCCACTCCTAGAGTGAACAGCATGGAAATCGGGAGGCAGATGAGGAGCGCGGTTTTGCCCACGTTTTTTTTCCGTCCCGTTTTTTCGCCTCGCCGTTGGATCGGCTTTTTGCGCGTCTTCACTGATTTCGCGTTAGTTGTCGTTTGAAGTTTCATGGAACCTCCGTTCCGCGGCTAATCTCGCTCCGCGTGTGATTATGATTTCCGATTTCCCATTATCTTCGATGGAGGGCAGTTTTTCGGCCACCCTCAATTTCGCCGACGCCGCGCGCGGGTTCCGCGCTATTTCCTCCTCCGACGCCGTGACGGGTTTTCTTGTCAATATTTTCAGCGACGGCACGTGTCCGCAGACGCATGCCGGTAGTCCTGGAGGGCAAAGGCACTCCGCCGATTCTTTTTTCATGAAGCGTTTCACCACGCCGTCCTCGAGGGAGTGGAAGCTGATCACCGCCAGCCTTCCTCCCGGTTTCAGTATTCTCACCGCTTCGGGCAACGCTTTTTTCAATTCGCCCAATTCGTCGTTGACGCGCATTCTCAACGCTTGGAAGCACAAGGTCGCCGGAGGTATGCTACGTCTTCGTTCGCGTCCTCCGAGGACTTTCTCGCACAACTCGACCAGTTCTTTCGTGCGGCTCCAAGGTTTTTCCTTAGCTCTTTCGACGATCGCCCGCGCCAACACGCGGGATTTTTTGACACCGCCTTCGCGGAAAATCGCCGCCAACTCCCTTTCCCTCGAGTTATTGAGGACGCGGGCGGCGGTTTCGCTGGAGGTTTTGTCCATTCTCATGTCCAAAGGGCCGTCGTTTCTTATCGAGAAGCCCCTTGATGGGGTATCGATTTGAATTGACGACACGCCAATATCCAGCAAAACGGCATCCACCAGGTGCCACCCAAAGCCGATAGCCCGTTCCGCCAGGGAGCTGAATTCGTCTTTAACGAGACGCGCTCGTTCCGCGGCGAAACTCAAAACGTTTTCCGCCCGCGTCAACGCCTCCTCGTCGCGGTCAATCCCCAGCGATTCCGCCGCCGCGTTTCTCCTCAAAATCAATGAGCTGTGGCCACCCAGCCCCACCGTGCCGTCCACCAGCTTGAAGGGGCCTGTTTTTCCGGCGGCGAGCAATTCGAACACCTCTTCCGCCAATACCGGGACGTGTCCCGTGTCGCCACTCACAATTTCTCCCTTATCAAATCGGCCAACGAATCCGAACGTTCGCCGATCCTTTGTATCTCGTCCAATACCGCCTCGTCCGCCATGCGGAATTTCTCCCAGTGCTCTGGCGACCATATTTGTATGGTGGTCAAGGCTCCCACCATGACGACCGAATCGCCCAGCGAAGCGTAATCCATCAGGCGTTGCGGTATTGGTATTCTTCCTTGTTTGTCGCACTTGCATTCCTGGGCCATCGCTCCCAAGCGCGCCAGCGCCAAGGATGTCGAGGGGTCGGCGAACGATGTTTTGCGAGCCTTCGCCAAGAGTTCGGCGAATGAATTCTCCGGTATCAGCTGCAAAGCCCCGTGCCGGCCGGGAAGCATGAAAAACACGTTTTTCCCGTCTTTCGAGCGCCAGGAGGTGGGGATGGCGACGCGTCTTTGGCTGTCAAGCGTGTGCGCGTGTTCTCCCGTGAAGGTCGTTGGTATCTCTTCCGCCATTCCCATCCTTCCAGCCTCTTTTTTAACCTAAATTCCCCTAATTACCCCTATCCACACCTGCATTATATGTGGTTTGAGGCGAAAAGTCAAGTGTTTTTCGGTAAATTTTTTCAAGTCGCTTTAGTGAGGGTGAATTTGCGCTTTGCGATTGTGGTTGTTTTTTCCGTCGTCCGTTTTTTTGTGTCGTGGTGGAGGATTGTGTATCGCGTTTGATTGTTGGCGAGGGTTTGCGCGTTGTTGTCTAGGGGATATATTGCGGCCTTCCGAACGACGGAACGGGGAGGGGTCGGATGTTTTATTTTCGAAAGGATTGTTTTGCATGAGTGGTCGTTTTGACAATACGGATGATGTGATCCGCGCGTTCGCCGCTGGCGAGATGGTGGTTCTCACCGATGACGAGAACCGCGAGAACGAGGGTGATTTGGTTGTTGCTGCTTCCAAGGCGACACCTGAGGCGATAAACTTCATGGCGAAGTATGGCCGCGGTCTGATTTGCGCGCCGTTGACCGATGATCGCGCGCGGTCTTTGGGGTTGCATGAGATGGCGCCGTCCGAGGACCCGTTCAGGACCGCGTTCACGGTGAGCGTCGACGCCAAGGAGGGGGTTACCACCGGCATTTCAGCGTTTGACCGGGCCGCGACGGTCGCCGCGTTGATCGACCCCACCAGCGCGCGCTCCGACTTCGTGGTTCCTGGTCATGTGTTTCCTTTGATCGCTCGTCCCGGCGGGGTTTTGAGGCGCGCCGGGCATACCGAGGCGGCGGTGGATTTGGCTATTCTGGCCGGTCTTTATCCCGCAGGGGTGATATGCGAGATAATGAATGACGATGGTTCGATGGCGCGTTTTCCGGAGCTCGACCGTTTTCGGCGCGAGCATGGGTTGAAGTGGTGTTCGATCGCCGATTTGATCGCCTATCGTCGGGAACGCGAGGCGCAGGTCCGTCTAGAGGAGACAGTTGCTCTTCCCACCGAGTTTGGTTTGTTTGAATTGCGTCTTTATTCCTCGCTTGTCGATGGATTGGAGCATATGGCGTTGGTTTTCGGGGATGTCGCGGGTAAGAGGGGAGTTATGATTCGGGTGCATAGCGAGTGTTTGACTGGAGACGTGTTTGGTTCCCGTCGTTGCGATTGCGGTCCGCAATTGAACAAGGCTTTGGAGATGATAGCCAAGGAAGGCGCTGGCGTTTTGGTTTACATGCGCCAAGAGGGGCGGGGGATTGGGTTGAAGAACAAGCTTCACGCTTACAAGTTGCAGGATTGCGGTTGCGACACTGTCGAGGCGAACGAGAAATTGGGATTTCCGGCCGACTTGCGCGATTACGGTATTGGCGCGCAGATACTCGCCGATCTCGGCGTGGGCAGCGTCAGGCTTCTCACGAACAATCCTCGGAAAATAGTTGGGCTCGAGGGACATGGCATTGAAATAGTCGAGCGCGTTTCGATTGTGATTCCCCCGGACGAGCACAACGAGAAATATCTAGCCACGAAGAAACAACGCATGGGGCACATGCTTTGACGTTCCAGGGCGCTTGGCTGATGCGTGTCACCTTTTTTTCAGCGTTTGCCGGGGATTGATGGTTTCATATGGCGGACACGAATGTTTCCGTAGCGTTTTGGAACTTCTCCACGGTTTCATTTTCCGCCGTTTCCGCGGCTCTCCGGTCGGGATAGAGCGCGAAGAGAGTCGGTCCGCTACCGGACATTCCCACCGCCGCCGGCGTTGTTTTCCACAGCGCGTCGGTCAGGATTCCCATGATTGGGAATTTTCGGAACACCGCCGGCGCCAAATCGTTGAGCAAAATCCCCTTGGCGTGGCCCGAAGCGATTGTCATCGTCGAGAAATCCATTGACTCGAAGGCCGCCGCGATTTCCGCGTTCGCGGGAAAAGGACTTCCCGTCGGGCGGGCGTTTTTGTATGCCCATGCCGTGGATACGGGGAAACGCGGATTGAGGATCAACGCGTATGCCGCGCGTTTGATTTCCAAGGGTTCCAGTATTTCGCCTCTTCCGCGTCCGATGGCGGGACGGGGTTGCAGTAGGAATGGAACGTCCGAGCCTATTTCCAGGGCGGTTTCCGCCAGTTTCGCCGGGGAGATCGGGTGGCCGCTCGTTTCGTTGAGTAGTTTGAGAGTCGCGGCGGCGTCGGCGCTTCCTCCCCCCAGGCCCGCGGCCACGGGGATTCCTTTCCCGATATGAATTCTCCATTTCGGAGTGGCGCCGGTTTTTTCCGCGAAAAGCGCGGCTGCCTTGTGGCATATGTTTTTTTCGTCCAAAGGGATTTTATCCGAGTCGGATATTATCTCGATGACGCCGTTTTTTTCCGCCACCGCAATCGTGAGCGCGTCTTTCGGTGATTCCAAAGGGAGGAAGAGTGTCGTTATATCGTGGAATCCATCGCCGCGTCTCCCCTCGATTTTGAGGAGGAGGTTTATTTTTGGGGTGGCGTGTGTTTCTCGGAGGTTCATTCCTCTTCTTTGTCGGGAGTGGCGAATTCGAGGAAAAGGCAAGCTGCGAGCGCGATACCCGCGATCCAGAACACGCCGCCGTTGGGGAATGCGGATTCGATTGTCGGCTGACAGTTCAGGGGGTCGCGCCATTTTCCTATGGAATCCGCGAACCACCTCGAAAACGCGTTCGCCACCGGCATAGCCAGCAGCATTCCCACGAGCACCCAGAGGGCGTAGAGGCGTCCGGAGGCGATGGCGGCGATTGTCGAGGAGGGGATCTGTCCGCATAGAGTGAGTCCCGCCGCCGCGAGGAGTCCTCCTCCGACCGCGCCCCAAAAGAATGTTGGTCTGGCGTGGAAATCGACGAGTCCCCATTTGTTGAAGAAATAGAAGACTATCGTTCCCACCGCCACCGATGCTAGAAACGTTCTCATGAATCGGGTGTTTTTAAGGAAAAGCTGGTCCATCAGTGTTTTCCGCCAAGCTATTTTCGACTTGACGATGAGGAATCCGAACGCGGCTCCCAGCACTCCCCCGGCGACGATTTTCCAAACACCGTCCAAGTTCAATGGATGCATGGTTATTTCCCCTTTTCCGATTCGCCGTCGCCACTGGTGGAGCCTCGTCGTTTGAGTATCGCGAATGTCGATGTCAGGATGATTCCCCAAAGGAGGAGGGACGCGAAGAACAGCCACGCACCAGTGGATGCTTGGAGCGCTCCGGACCAAAGTCCCAAAAACGAATCGCCCGCTATTTGGAGACCTAGCATGACGAGGAATCCCCCGGCTATTCCCGTGGCGATCGTCGCTCCCATGGATGCGAGGGCGTTTTTCCCGTTGGCTTCCGGGAGTATTCTGAGTCTCCACTCCTTACCCGCCAGAGCCGCGCCGAGCGCTCCGGCGAAGATGCCTATCAGGAAGGCCGTTTGCCAGTCTATTTCCGGTGGCGCGTCCATCCTCTTGATTTCTATTGAGCGTTCACAGTAAGATGAGATCATCAAGTAGGGGTCGCTGAATCCAATCGAGTCGTTCAGGACGTATAGGGAGAGGACGAATAGGAACGCCACGACCACACCGGCGAGATACGAGGACCATTTGCCTGTGAAAAAAGCGAGCATGTTATGGCGATCCCGTTTTAGAATGGCGCTGGGCGTTAGGTTTTGCCGCTCTTATTCTGAGAAGCAAACGGCTTCGAACACCTTGAATTTGCAATCCTCTTCCTTCCACGCGTCCGGAGAGAGGCCGGCTTTAAGCGAGAGGTGGGTCAAGGTGGTTTCCGCGTCCCATCCCTGCTCCACCGGAACCTGGGGGAGGAATACGGCTCCTCTCGCGCCCTTGCGGAGGATTATTCCATGTTCCCCCACTTTGAAATCCTTGTACGACAAGGTTTCCCTTGGGGGAGAAAGCACCGAGATTTCCACTTTGAGGGAATTCAATTCGTCCAAGCACGTGACCGCTGGGAATCTGGGGTCGTGGAGGGCGGCGTTGCGGGCGTTGTGCGCCACGCTGGCGTATAGGGGTTCGTAAGGCTCGATATTGCCTATGCAGCCTCTCAAGGAGCCGTCGTTGGCGTGTAGCGTGACGAACGTCGCGCGCGGTTCGTTGAATGTTTCCGGCAGGTTCGTTGGAGTGGGGGCTGGATTTTTCTTTTCGATTGCGCGTTTTATAGCCTCCCGAGCCACTTCCAATAATTTTTTCTCGTCTTCTTTAGTCAAGGTGCTTGTTTCCGCCATTTGGTTTCCCCTGTTTTTATTGTCGTTTCCGTATTTTCAACTCGGTGAAAGGCTTGAGCTTTCCGTTTTGAGGAATCTGGGGGTTGAGTTTCCGGAGTTGCTCCACGGTCACTCCGTTCCTCCGGGCCATGTCGTCCAACGTATCGCTAGGGAGTACCTGTTCCGTGAAGTATTCGTCGACATGGGACGCCTCCTCCGCGATTTTAGCGGCCTTTTCCAAGTCCATTTCCTCCGTTCCCAATTCATCCACGTCGAAGACGTCCGAAGCGTTCTCTGAGGGAGCGTTCTCGTTGGCTGCTTTGAGCGCGTCGTCGAGAACTCCCCCGCCGGCGTCGGTTTTCGCCGGCTGTCTGTGGGTGGGTTGGGACAATGGGGCGTAAGCGTTCGGGAGAGGCTTTGTGTTTGTCGGTTTTGTCGTTGTTCCAGCTCCTGGGATGAGGAGTCTCATTCCCGGATGTATCACGCTTTGTTTATCGAGATTGTTCGCGTTCGCCAAGGCCGACATGGAGACGTGGTTGCGGTGGGCTATTTTCCAGAGGGAGTCCCCTGGCTTGACGATGTAGAAACCGCCCTGCGTTGTCGGAGCCGCGTTGGTGGTTGTCGGGGTTTTTGTTTCGTTGCGCGGTCTCCGCGTGATAGTCGGGCGGTTTTTCGACGGTGGCGGAGGGGTGTATCCCGGCTGGAGGGAGCCACCGGCGGGGATAAGGAGCACCGTTCCGACTTTGAGGGTTTTTTTCAACGACATGTTGTTGCAGGACGCTAGTTCCTGTTGATTGACCCCATACATGCGGGATATTTTCCAGAAAGAGTCGTTTTTCCGAACGGTGTACGTGAGTGGTTCGGCTTTGAACGCCGGGGGCGCCGGAGGCGTGGCCGGGGCGACCGTCACCGGATCTCGGACGAAGGTTTGCGTGGTGTTGAAATCCGTCGTCGCAACGTCGATGTTGTCTTGCATGTCTCCGGGGTCGATCATTGGAGGGGGTACGTTGGGTCTGTTTCTGAGGAGCAGGGGTCTGCTTTGGCAACCGAAAGCAGCTACCATCATGGAAGCCATGGCCGTGGCGGAAATAGTCCGGAGTGTTACGTCGAATGCGAAAAACCGCGGTTTCATATTGTTCAATCCTCCCAAAAAGCGGATGGGTCTGTTTTGCCAACGAACGATTAAATACTCGATAAGGACTATCTTAAACGCGCTTTCCCTCTTTTTCAAACGTTGTTCCGCATGATTTCAGGGTGTTGGCGATTCTTTGGAAGGCCAATCCCCGTTCCTTGTAGTTTTCGAAGAGGTCCATGCTGGCGCATCCCGGCGAGAGGAGGACGGTGTCGCCGTGTGAGGAATGCTTCGCCGCCGCTAGCGTCGCGGCCTCGAAAGAATCGAAAGTCTCGCATTCGATTTCGCCTTTCCATTCTTTTTCGATGTCGTTTTTCGATTCGCCGTATAGGAACGCTTTTTTTATTTTAGCCGCGAGTGGGATGAGGGAGGAAAATGGAAGTTTTTTCCCCAAGCCTCCCGCGATGAGATTGACTGGTGTGTCGAAGCGTTTCAAGGCGGCTTCCATTGCGGCTGGATTTGTCGCTTTCGAATCGTCGATGAAATCCACGCCTTCGATTTCCGCCACGAGTTGGATTCTGTGTGGCGGGGCTTCGAACGATTCCGCGGTTTCCGCGAGGTTCCGCGCGAGTTCCGCGGGTGTGAGCATGGGAGCGGCGAGCGCCGCGGCCGCCATGAGGTTTTCGATATCGTGTTTGCCCCGTATCGCGGAGGTGGGGAATCGCAGCGGTGGCAGGTCCAACCTGTCGGAGGTCAAACGTTTTTGGGTGTCGAGATGTATGTCGGCGTCTTTCGTTTCCGCGGAGAATGTCATCGGTCGGATGGCGTTTGGGAAGCGTTTGTCGAATTCTCCCAGAAGGGAATGGTTCAATATCGCGTTCGCTGGGTCGCGGATGTTGGCCAGGATGTTGAATTTAGCGTCGGCGTATTCCCGGAGGGACGCGTGTCGGTCCAAGTGGTCCGGAGCGATGTTGAGTATCGCCGCGGTTTCCGGTGAGAATTTCGGCGCGTTTTCCAGTTGGAAGGAGCTTGCTTCGACGACGAGGGCTTCCGCGGTTTCGTCTAGAACCGCTTCCGAGAGTGGGAGGCCTATGTTTCCCGCGGGTAGCGCGTTTCCGCCTAGGATTGCCGCGGTCATCCTGGTAACTGTTGTTTTTCCGTTGGTTCCGGTGACCGCGGCCATGGGGACGGTGGCGAAGGAGGCCGCGAAATCGAGTTCTCCCACGATGGGGGAGTTTGACGCCCTGGCGAGTTTGGCGAGTTTCGATTCCGGAGGGATACCCGGGCTGATCACCGTCAGATCGGCGTCCGGCAAATCCCCTCCGTCGAAGCGCGTCACCACTGATACGAATTCGGGATCGCCCCATCCATTCTCCGGTTCCGCGGGGGAGCCTTCGTCGAATCCCGAGGCGTGGAGGCCTTTGGCCGCGGCCAGTTTCAACGCCGCCGCGCCACTTTTCCCCAATCCTATGATCAATATCCGTTTCATGATGCGCTTCTCTTGTTTTCCTCTTCCGATGGAGTATCTTTTTCCGTGGAATTTACAACGTCGCGGCGTTTCCGCCAGTTCTGTGGCGGTTTGTTGTCGGCGGGACTGGCTGGAGCATAAGGAGTCGGACTATGACGATGAAGTTTGGGAGAGGCGAGTGGGGGGCGTTGGCGTTAGTGTTGTCGTTGGTGGTGCTAGCGTCGGGATGTTCCACGTTTCAAGAGCAGCCGACGGTATTCAAACCGGAATCCGCCGTGGCCTTGGGCGCTCCGCCTATAAAATCGCTTTTGGTAAGAGTTGTCAGCGAGCAACCGTCCGATGAGACGTTGCCTTTCGACCCTAACGACGACCCCTGGATTCTTCTTCCGTTTTGTTTTTATTCCTCTCAAAACGTGAATCCGATGGTGAAACGCGATTTCATGCAGAGTGACGTGGAGGAGGCGTTCAGGCGCCTTTTCACCAAGGATTTGCGGGCGTCCGGATTGTGTGGGGAGGTTTTCATTTGCGAGGGTGGCCGCGGGCTGGGGGCCGACCGTGGCTCGGACGCGTATCGTCTGGATATAGTGATTAAGCACGCCGTGTGGCATCGGAATCTGACCGCGTACGGGCTTTCCTATCCCGGAGCGATTCTTTGGGTCGTGGGCGCTCCCGTGTCCTACGGGCATGTCACTTTGGAGTTGAAGGTAGCCCTCTACAAACCGGGGAATCCCTCCACCCCCTTGGCCGTGAAGAACATAAACCGCCGGGAGAATTGCGTGGAGTGGGTATATGAGCAGGTAGGCTACCAACCCGCGAAGTCGGAGACCATTATGACGGAGATGTTTCCCGGCATGGCCACGGATTTGCGGAAATTCGTCCAGGGAGCCGTTGTCTCCGGGAGCAAGGGCAAGAGTGGAAAATGAAGCCGGGGGGCTCCTGGCTTGTTTTGTTTGATTGAATCATCGCCGCGGTTTTGTATCTGTTCGCGGCCGATAATGCGTGCGTTATGGCTCATTGCGTTTTTCTCACCGACAGTCTGAGTTTTTCCGGCGGGCGGAAATTGTTGCTGGAGCGCGCCGCGTATCTCCGATCCTTGAGTGGATGGGATGTTTCGGTTCTCGTCCAAGAGCCGACAGGGCCCTTGGAGGGAATTGTCGACGTGGAGGTTGTCCGGGATTTCTCGCCATCCAGTATTCCGGAATGCGACGTTGTGGTCGCCACGACTCCCCGGGAGGTTGAAGACGCGTGGCGTGCGGGACGGGGTGAAGTCGTTCATTTCTGCCAGGGATTCGAGATAACCGATTTGGAACAACGCGTCGCTGGCCGCGTCGTTCCGCCACGCTATTCCGGCACGGGGTTGTTCGCCGCGGCGCGTTTGGCGCGGAAGCGTTTTTCCTGGAAACGCAAGATCAAACGAATAGATTCCGTTTACCGGCTTCCCACCGTTTTGGTCGCGGTTTCGCGCCATTTGGCGGAGGAGTTGGCGCTTCGTTACGGACGGGAAGTGGCGCTCTGCGAGAACGGGGTCGATTTGTCGGTGTTCCACCCGCCGGACGATCCGCCGGAATGGGGCGGGTTCTCGGCGGAGAATCCGTTGAGGATAATAAACGTTGCCCCCGGTAAAGTCACATTCAAAGGTGTTGGAACGACATTGCGGGCGGTGGCTCTTCTGAAAGAGCGCGGCGCGCCTGTCCGTTTCATCCGCGTGGCGCCTGTCGTCACGGCCGCGGAACGCGCGGACTCCGTGGTCGACGAGTTCCATGAGAGCGTTCCACAGGAAAAACTCGCCGAGCTGTTGCGCTCGTCCCACGTTTATATTTCGAATTCAACGGAGGGGGAAGGATTCGGACTGCCCGCTTTGGAGGCGTTGGCGTCGGGAGTGGTTTCAGTGCTGAGTTCAATATCGAGCTACCGTAATTTCGCGGAAAAAGA
>Ga0256913_10001041_pt1 | contig 14408 bp, 10 predicted proteins | sample Axial_MatmetaG_FD_185970 | JGI IMG/M metagenome (GOLD analysis project Ga0256913, IMG submission 185970) | Deep-sea worm associated microbial mat communities from Axial Seamount, Juan de Fuca Ridge, Pacific Ocean - Axial_Mat | ecosystem: Environmental > Aquatic > Marine > Oceanic > Microbial...
GAACCTGAAATATTAGAAAAGATTAAAGACTTATCGATTAATGAAATTTCTGAACCGATTCATTTGGATAATGGATATTATATTTTCCAAATAAAAGATATTCGACGTGAACCGATATCCGATTTTACTATAAAAAACAAATATGAAAGTTTTAAACAAGTTTTATACTATCGAAAACTAAAGGAAGAAGCTGGACGATATATAACTTCTGTAATGGAACCGAAAAATGTTGTAACAAAAGGTAAAGCATTGTATGAGTTAACTAAAGCATTTCTAACATGGAGACAAGATACATTAAATTATAAGTTTGCAGACTTTTTATATGAAAACAATAAGGATTTATTAAATAAGACTTTGGTCACCTTCGATCAAAAGTCATGGACTGTTTCAGATTTCGTAAAGAAGTTTGACCCATATAGGATTAAAAATAAATCTAAAAATATTGAAAAGATTGGAGGAGAAATAAGCAAACAAATAGCGTTAGAAGTTAGAGATAATACTTTAATAAAATTAGCTAAAGATGACAATCTGGAGGAGAGTGAAACTCTTAAAAGACAATTGAAAGAATGGCGTGATAAATGGGTATATGAAGAAACAAGAAGGCATTTCTTAGATCAAGTTAAAATTTCGGATGAAGAGGCTAAGAAATTTTTCGAACAGAATATTAATTTATTTCAAATAAATGCAAATGAAGTTCCTAAGTTTGATGAGTTTAAAAATACAGCTAAAAAGTTCGCTTATATTAAAGAAGCAAAAAGTATTCTTATAGACAAAATTGATTCATTGAAAAAGGTTTATCCTATTCATATTAACTACAGTGTTTTAGATACAATCCAAACCATTGATTCCAAGAAATCAAGATGGCAAAGTTTGCAAGTATTTAAAAGATCAAGTGGACGTTTAGCCGCTCCTATAGTTGATCCGGCATGGGGGTTATAAAAATAGAATAATAAATGGTTTAAGTTTTCAACTATTTTCAAAGAGCATACAATATATATATAACAATTTTTATTATTAGGAGATTAATAATTTGGCAAATGGATTAAAAGAATTTACAAAAGATCCTAAATATGAATTATGGAGATATAAGATATTTGGTATTACATGGCTTGCTTATGCAGGGTTTTATTTGACAAGAGCATCGTTTTCTGTCGCTAAAATTGGTATAAGTGAAGATCCTTCTATTCATATGACAAGCGAGCAGATGGGTGTTATTGATGGTCTTTATTTGATCGGTTATGCGGTAGGACAGTTTGTTTGGGGTATGCTGGGTGATAAAGTTGGAACTCGTAGAATTGTTCTTGGCGGTTTGGCAGCATCTATTGTTGCAGGCTTTGCAATGGGTGTTTCTTCTATTATGCTTGCTTTCGGAGTATTTTCCCTCATACAAGGATTAAGTCAATCTACCGGATGGGCGCCTTTGGCAAAGAACATTACTAACTGGTTCTCTTTACGTGAGCGCGGTGTGGTTATGGGTTGGTGGGCAACCAATTATACAATTGGCGGATTAGTGGGCGCGCCTCTTGCAGGATGGGCTATGGATTATTTTTTAGATTGGAGATTTGCATTTTATGTGCCTGCAATAGTACTTATGATAATTTTGATCTTGTTTTATTTTATCCAAAGAAATAAACCTCAAGATGTTGGATTTCCTAGTGTCGAAGAGTATCACAATGAAGTAGTGCCAAAAGTACTGGATGAAAATGGTAACGAAACAATGCAAGAAGGATCATGGGAAGTAATATTTAGCGTTATAAAGAAACCTATGGTTCTACTGTTGGGTGCTATGTATTTCTTTTTAAAACCTACTCGATATGCAATTCTTTTTTGGGGACCGTTGTATATTAGTGAGTCTTTAGGTACAGGAGCGGCTGAATCTGCTGTTGTAAATGGTGCGTTCTTCCTTGCTGGACCTTTATCTGTATTAGCTGGTGGATATGCTTCGGATAAATTATTCCAATCTCGTCGAATGCCTTATAGTGCTATTTCTATGATGTTGTTGGCTATTTTATTATTCTTTTTTGATGACATTGCAGTATATGCACATAGTAGTTTTGTTTCTGCCGGACTTTTATTCATGCTTGGGTTTTTCCTTTATGGACCAGATTCTCTAGTTAGCGCTACTGCCGCAGTCGATTTCGGAACTAGTAAAGGAGCTTCAACAGCATCAGGTATTATTAATGGTATGGGATCAGTTGGAGCAATTATCGGAGGAACTGTTCCCGGATTCTTTAAAGAAACTTGGGGCTGGAGTGGAGTTTTTATTGCGTTAGGAATATCTGTTTTTATAGCAGGGCTACTAATGATTTCGAAATGGAATGCACTTCCAGATGAAGTTGAATAATAAAGATAAGTTGGAAATAGAATTATAAGAATGAGAAGTTCGTAAGCTTTTTATAGCTGGTTAGTTGACAACCTTGAAATTTCTGTGACACTATACTGGTTCGGTTACAAAAGTATTACGAGAGATTTATTCCTTTTTAACTAATTTATTTAATTGGTCAGGTGCATGACAACAAAGAAAGATGATATATCTAGTGAAGATATAAAAATTCTGGAAACCTTTAATTATAAACAAGAATTAAAACGAAGTCTAAAATTATTTAGCTCCTTTGCGGTTGCCTTTTCATTTATTTCGATTACAACTGGTATTTTCACAAATTATCAATTTGTTATTCAGACAGGTGGACCAGCGGGAATATGGTCATGGATAATTACTGTTATCGGTCAATTGTTCGTGGCTTTAATATTTGCAGAACTTGCCGGTATAATTCCCGTTAGTGGGTATTCTTATCAATGGATGAAAAGATTATCAACACCATTTGTTAGTTGGATTACCGGTTGGATCTCCTTTTGTTTTCTTGTATTAGTTATCCCGGCTGTTGATTGGGGGCTTGCTCCGGTTTTAGCAGGATTATTAAATATCCCTATTACAGATCATAATATAATGATTATTGTTATGAGTACAATTGTATTGCAAGTAACATTAAATATCATTGGAGTAAAACTAGCAGCTTTTATTAATAATGGTGCTGTATTTACCGAGACAATTGGAATAATTGGTTTAACTATATTTTTATTTGTTGCAGCGTTTAATAATGAAGCAGATCCGTCAATTCTTTTTAATATTGGGGATGCAAAGGAAGGGGTCTCTTATGTAGTCCCATTTATTATGACCATGCTAATGGGTGCATTTACGCTTGTAGGTTTTGAGGCATCAGCGAATTTGAGTGAAGAAACTGTAAATGCACATAAAACAGTTCCGAAAGCAATTATTGGGTCAGTAGCAATAAGTGGAATTTTTGGTATGCTTTTTTTAATAGCTGCTACTTTAGCTATACCAAATCTTGATGATGTCTTGGCATCCAATAATCCGCTTCCATATATAATTGAAACAACACTTGGTAGTGTTGTTGGTAAATTATTTTTAATATTAGTTTCAGTATCAATTTTTGCATGTGGTTTAGTAATTACAACTTCCGCCGGACGTTTAATATATGCTATGTCACGAGATAATGCATTTTTCTTTAGCCATGTTTTTAAAAAGATTTCACCCAAAACAAATTCTCCGGTTGCTGCTACAATTCTAATTCTTATTTTAAGTTTAATATCAACTTATTTTGCTGAATCATTAGAGTTGCTTATTGGAGCAACAGCTGTATTACCTGCTCTGATTTATCTTATCACAATTGTTACTTATGGAAATGCCAGAAAAAAAGTAAAATTTAATGAAGATAGTTTTACGCTTGGCAGATTTGCCAAACCAGTTTTTTCATTTGCCATATTTTGGCTTGTTCTTGAAATTGGTATTCTAACAATACCAGAAGGTTTTCACAATGTAACAATTATCTCCAGTTTAATGGTTGTTGTTGGTATAATTGGTTATTATTTATTCTTTAGGAACAGAATTGAAAATACCCAAACTCATGAAAATTAGGTAGAAATGAAATACTATCTAGGAATAGACCAGGGAACAACAGGAACTACATCAATAGTATTTGATGAAGAATGGAATATTTGTGGAAAGGGATATGTTGAGCATAAACAATATTATCCGAAACCGGGTTGGGTTGAACATGACCCAATAGAGATTTGGGAAAAAACAAAAGAATCAGTTGCTACCGCTTTAATTCAAGCCGGAATAAATGCTAACGATTTAAGATCGATAGGTTTGGATAATCAAGGTGAAACATGTATGGCTTGGGATAAGAAAAGCGGCAAGCCGATTTATAACGCAATTGTTTGGCAAGATAGAAGAACAGCTAAAAGGGCAGATGAGTTAAAAGAAAAATATAATGAATTAATTGCAAAAAGAACCGGATTAACAATTGATGCTTATTTCTCGGCATTAAAAATAAAATGGATTTTAGACAATATATCTGAGGCAAAGGAAAAAGCTGATAAAGGAGATTTATTAGTTGGGACATTGGATACATGGTTGCTTTGGAAAATGACCGGTGGTGAAATTTATGTAACTGATTCTTCCACGGCTTCAAGAACGATGTTGTTTAATTTGCATACAAATCAATGGGATGACGAAATACTAAATATTATTGGTATTGAAAAATCTATTCTTCCTCAAATTAAAGATAGCGCAAAAATTTACGGATATACGTCGTTAGAATTTATTGATGCAAAAATTCCAATTGCCGGGAGTGTTGTTGATCAAGCCGCTGCATTATTCGGTCAAGCTTGTTTCGACAAAGGTTCTGTCAAAACAACATATGGAACTGGCTGCTTTATGCTGATGAATACTGGAGATAAACCAATTGTCTCTGAAAATGGATTAATTACAACTGCAGTATGGAGCTTGGATAACAAAATCACTTATGCTCTTGACGGTGGAGTGTATATTGGTGGAGCTGCTGTTCAATGGCTTAGGGATGGTCTTGAAATTATTAAAAGTGCTGATGAAACAGAAGCACTAGCTAAATCAGTTCCAAATACCGGCGGTGTTTATTTCGTCCCGGCATTCACTGGATTAGCAGCGCCATATTGGGACCAGTATGCCAGAGGTACAATAATCGGTATTACTGGCGGGACAAGAAGAGAACACATTGTTCGGGCTACATTGGAAGCGATTGCATATCAAGTGGCGGAAAATCTTGAAGTTATGCAAGAAGATTCCGGGATAAAAATAGAAACAATGAGAGCTGATGGCGGTGCGGTTGTAAATGAATTCCTAATGCAATTTCAAGCAGATGTTTTAGGAATACCGGTTGATGTTCCGGTTATAAATGAAACTACAGCTCTTGGTGCGGCATATCTTAGTGCATTAGGAGTTGGTGATTTTAATTCTGTAAAAGAAATAAATAGTAATTGGAAATTGAACAAACGATATGTGCCGTCAATTGATAAAGATCAAAGAGAATCAATGATTGAACAATGGAAAAAAGCGGTACAACGCGCAACAAATTGGATTAAATAAGTAGAAGAGGAAAAAATGCCAAGGAAAATTATAATATTATTATTGCTTTTGGTTTTTGTTTCGTGCAACAACCAAAAAAGAACCGAATTTTTGCGTTTACCAATGGTTGGTATTATTCAGAACAACGAAGTGCCAATTTTAGTTAAAACAATTTCAAAAGGTAAAGTTAGAATTGAATATAAAAAAGGCAATACCGAATCGGTTTCATATACGGATTGGAAAGAGTTATCTGAGTCTAATGCTTATACTACAAATTGCATTTTAAAGAATGTTGATTATAACATGCAATATTTATATCGAGTCGAGTTCGATGATGGTAATTATTCAGAATGGTTTAATTTTAATACCTTTCCAGAACAAGGGAAACCTGGAAAATTCAGCGTTGTTTTTGGCAGTGGTATGCGTGAAAGTTATACAACTCCGTATGTGTATGAGGATATAAAAGAAATGTCACCTACTTTTATCGCTTTATTGGGAGATCAAATGTACAGTGATTACGATGGGAACTTGAACAAACTGGAAGAATACAATTCTAATGATAGTCTTAGAAAAAAGATGATCGAAAAAGGTAAAATTATTCTGAAAGAAAAAACGGTATTGGATGCTTTTAGAGGGAAATATCAACGTACTTTTGTTGAAAGTTTTCAAAAAATGGCTAGCTCAATTCCTATCATGGCTATATGGGATGATCACGATATGGGGCAAGATAATAATGATGGAACTTATCGATACAAAAAAACCGCTCGAAAAGTATTTCTGGAAACTTATCCGATATATCCCCTCGAAGTAAAAGATGAAGGGCTTTATTACAAATTTAAAATTGCGGATGTTGATTGCTTTGTTTTGGATACACGTTGGTATCGTTCTCCGATGCAGAATCCCGATGGACCTGATAAAATAATGCTTGGAGAGAAACAACTCTTATGGTTTTTAAATGAATTAAAATTATCAAAAGCACGTATAAAAATTATCTTTTCAAGTATTCCGTTTAACGATTACGGTGGTGATACTTCAAGCGGAAGGGAAGGGGTTGATAGTTGGATGGGATACAAATACGCCCGCAATAAAGTACTATCATTTATTAAAGAGAATAAAATTAAGGGTGTGGTTGTTCTCTCAGCTGATCAGCATTTCCCAAGTGCACATATACTTAATTGGCATCCGCCAATCAAATACGTTTCCAAAACTGATAAATCAATAACATTTTCATTATCTAAATTGGATAATGCAATTTTTGATTTTTCTGCTGGACCGTTTAATTATAAAAGGGCAACTGGATTTCCATTACCGCCTGAAAACCAGAAAAATCCTGAATTCTCATATGAAGTTTTCAGATCAGATTGGTCGAAACCAGAAAATTATGATAAGTATAAACCTTATAAAGGAACTTCGGTTTTTGGTTTAGCTGAAATTGATACTAAAAACTCTCCAGCTGTAATTACCGTTAAGTTTTATGAATTAGATAAGAATACTAAAAAGATGAATGAACTTTATAAGATAAATCTTTTAGAATAAATTTGGTTATACATATTTTTGGTAATACAATAAAAAGGGGATAAGTCATGGAATCAACAATTAATAAAGAAAAAAAGTTATTTACACCTGGACCATTAACTACAAGTAAAACGGTTAAACAAGCAATGCTTAGAGATTTTGGGTCTCGTGATAATGAATTTATTTCAACGGTTAAAAGTATCAGAGAAAGATTGTTGAAATTATCAAAAGTTGAAAAAGGTGAATATGAAGCAATTTTGATGCAAGGCAGTGGAACTTTCGGAATAGAGTCTGTCATTTCTTCTACCGTTCCATCTGATGGAAAATTACTAATTATTATTAACGGTGCTTACGGTCAGAGAATAAAAAAAATTGCAGAAAGACTAAATATAAGCGTAATTGAATTAGTTTATAATGAAGATAGTATTCCAAATTTAGATGATATTGATAAAGTTCTTGCTGAGGATAATGAAGTTACAAATGTTGCGGTTGTTCATTGTGAAACTACAACCGGTATAATCAATCCGATATTCGAGATTGGGCAAGTAGTTAAAAAATATAATAAAGAATATATTGTTGATGCAATGAGTAGTTATGGTGCGTATGAAATCAATTTAGATAATAATGAAATTGATTTCCTTATTTCGTCATCCAATAAATGTATCGAAGGTGTCCCCGGTTTTTCGTTTATTTTGGCAAGAACTGATGTATTAAAAACTAAGCAAAATATTTCCAGATCGTTAAGTTTAGATTTGTATGAACAATGGGCGGGACTTGAAAAAAATGGTCAATTCCGCTTTACTCCTCCTACGCATTCAATAATCGCTTTTCAGCAAGCGTTAAATGAATTGGATGAAGAAGGTGGAATACCTGGAAGAGCTAAAAGATATGGAAATAATCATACTGTATTAATTGATGGAATGAGAAAGCTGGGTTTTGTTGAATATATTGATGAACAACATCAAGGATATATTATTACTTCATTCCTCTATCCGTCTCATGATAATTTCTCTTTCGAAAAATTTTACAGTCTTTTAAGTCAAAAAGGATTAGTGATTTATCCTGGGAAATTAAGTAACGTTGATTGTTTTAGAATTGGAAATATTGGACAATTATTTGAAGAAGATATGATTGAAATACTGAATGCTATTGAAGAAGTAAAGAAAGAAATGAATTTTTAAAAATAAATTTAAAGGTGTTTGTAATGAAAAATAGTATTCAAGCGGTAATATTCGATTGGGCGGGAACAACAATAGATTATGGTTGTATGGCACCTGCTAAAGTATTTGTTGAAATATTTAATCGGATGGGTATTGAGATAACTGATGCTCAAGCTAGGGAACCAATGGGTCAAAACAAAATTGATCACATTAGAGAAATCTTTAAAATGCAGGAAGTATCATCAAAATGGTTTGAAAAATACGGCGTAAAGTGGACAGAGGAAGATGTTGAGAAACTCTATAACGATTTTATTCCATTACAAGTGGAGGTAGTTGCAAATTATGCAGAGCTTATACCTGGTCTTTTAGAGATACAAGAAGAATTAAGAAATAGAAATATTAAAATTGGTTCAACTACTGGTTACAATAAAGAGATAATGGAAGTCGTATCGGTTAAAGCAGAGGAACAAGGTTATAAACCCGACTATGTTGTTTGTTCATCTGATGTTGTTGCCGGAAGACCTTCTCCTTGGATGGCATTAAAAAATGCAAGTGAACTTAACATTTATCCTTTAAGTAATATTATTAAAGTTGGTGATACTGTAGCTGATATTAAAGAAGGAATTAATGCTTGTATGTGGAGTATTGGAGTTGTTGAATCGAGCAATGAAATGGGATTAACTTATGATGAAGTTAAAGCATTGGGGCAAGATGAATTAACAAAAAGGATAGACCAAATTACAACTAAATTTCTTAATGCAGGTGCTCATGTTGTTATTAAAAACTTAGATGAACTACCGGTAATAATTGATAAAATCAATGAAGAATTAAGTAACGGATTAACTCCACATGTTTTGTAGAATCAACATTATCTGAGAATGAAATTAGTATAACATATTTAGCTTAACAGTTAAACTCCCCAATATTCATAAGGATATTTTACTTGTGAATAATTGAATTTTAGTAAATTATTTACGCAATTTTATTGACAATTTGTGATGTAATCGATAAATTTATGTAGTAAATCTTACAAGATATTTATTTTTATGTAGTAATATTTACATACTTAATGTCTATTTAAATTCTGAAATCTTCTGGAAAAATTTTTGATTAACTAATGTCTTTCTAACTACTTAGAATTAACCTTAATGCTTTCTGGAATTTAAAGTGCAAAAATGCAATTATTTCACTTATATAAGTGGTTATAGAAAATGAAAAATGAGAACAAAATTTATGATGTTGCAGTTATTGGTGGTGGGGTTGTAGGAACTGCAATTGCTCAAGAGTTATCAAAGTATCATCTTGAAACAGTATTGCTTGAGGCTAAAGCGGATATTGGTACTGGAACTAGTAAGGCTAATACTGCAATTTGGCATACAGGATTTGATGCAAAAACGGGAAGTCTTGAACAAAGACTCCTATCACGAAGTTATAAACTTTTACTTGATTATGTGCCGAAATTCGGTATTCCGCATGAAAAACATGGTGCAGTATTAATAGCTTGGAATGAAGATCAATTAAATTCATTAAATGGGATTCTTGAAAAAGCGCATAACAATGGAGTAACTGATGTTCATTTATTAACTGTAGATGAAGTATATGAACGGGAACCCAATGTTAATTCAGGTGCTCTTGGCGGACTTATGGTGCCGGGTGAGTTTATCATTTGTCCATTTACTGTTCCGCTATCTTACGCAACCCAGGCTGTGCTAAATGGTGTAGAACTTAAACTGAATTTTCCTATTACTGAATTAGCAAAAGAAAATGGGGCTTATACTTTATCGGGTTCGGGAGGCTCAGTAAAAAGTAAATACGTGATCAATGCTGCGGGTCTGAATTCTGATGTAATTGACCGTATGTTCGGTTTTGACAGATTTACTGTTACACCGCGACGTGGTGAGTTAATTGTCTTTGATAAATTGGCTCGTAATCTGGTAAACCATGTATTACTTCCTGTTCCAACGGCTATTACTAAAGGTGTGCTTGTAAGTCCAACGGTTTTTGGTAATATAATGCTCGGACCAACAGCTGAAGATTTAACCGATAAAGAGGCGACAAATACGAGTGCCGAAGGGCTCAAGTTTTTATGGAAAAAAGGTGAAGGTATAATTTCTCAATTACTTGATGAAGAAATTACTTCAACATATGCGGGTTTAAGGGCAGCAACAGAACATAGTGATTATCAAATATATTCGCATCCCGATAAGCAGTATATCTGCGTTGGAGGAATTCGTTCTACGGGACTTTCATCTTCACTTGGCATAGCTGAATATGTGCTTGAATTATTAAGTGAAACAGAAATAAATCTGGAAAAGAAAGATGATTTCAAAACCGTAAAAATGCCTTACATTGGGCAAGCAGAAAAACGCCCTTATGAATCGGAAGAACTTATAGAAAGTAACAGTGATTATGGAAAAATTGTTTGTCATTGTGAACGTGTAACTTTAGGTGAGATTAAAGATGCAATCCATTCTCCCGTACCGGCAAAAACATTAGAGGGGCTTCGTCGTCGAACTCGTGCTATGCAGGGAAGGTGTCAAGGTTTTTATTGCTCGGCTGATGTAAATGAAATTTTTGTGTCTGAAACAGAGAACGAAAATACGGAGGCATTCAATGAAAAAATATAATACAGATGTTTTGATTATTGGTGCCGGTCCGGCTGGAATGGCTGCGGCTTTAGAATTATCTAGACTTAAAGTGGATAAGATAATAATTATTGATCGTGATATTAAAGCGGGTGGATTGCCGCATCTAACCAATCATACTGGATTTGGAATGCGGGATATTCATCGTGTTTTAAGTGGACCAGCTTATGCAAATTTTTATATTAAAAAAATTAAAGATACAACAATTGAGATATTTACCGGGACAACTGTAACCGGTTGGAAAAACGAAAATACACTTAATATAACAACTCCATCTGGTTTAGGCACAATTACTGCAAAAGCAATTCTATTAGTGACCGGTTGTCGTGAACGACCACGATCAGCGCGATTAATCCCAGGATCACGTCCCAAAGGAATTTTTAATACAGGTTCTTTACAAGATTTTGTTCATAATTATAAGAGAGCTATCGGAAAGAAAGCCGTTATTATTGGCGCTGAATTAGTTAGTTATTCTGCAATTCATACATTGAGAAAAGCCGGATGTAAACCAATACTTATGACAACCGAATTTGACAAACCACAAGTCCCTTTTAATTATTTACCATTTAAATGGTGGAGTTCTAATTTGTTAAATTCGGTACCACTGGAAGTAAATACTAAAATCAGTGATATTTTTGGAAAAAAGAGAGTTGAAGGAATTGAACTTACTAATATTAAAACTGGCGATAAAAAGCGAGTTGATTGTGATGTAGTTATATTAACCGGAGATTGGATACCTGATCATGAGATGGCACGACTTGGAGGAATTGAGATTAACGAAAACACAAAAGGACCTATAGTTGACGGATACTTAAGAACATCCAATAGAGGAGTTTTTGCTGCCGGCAATCTACTCCGTGGTGCTGAGCCAAGTGATATTGCAGCTCTTGAAGGAAAGCACGTAGCTAAATCGATTTATGATTATCTAAAAAAAGATACTTGGCATCAAAAACGTGTAAAAATAAATATTGATGATCCGATACAGTGGATTTCTCCTAATGCTGTTGAGTTAGGGTCTTACGATTTACCGCTTAATAGATTTTTATTCAGAGTTAAAGATTTTATGAAAAATAAAACGTTAGAAATTAGACAGGATAAAGAATTATTATTTAGTAAAACTTATAAGAAAATTATTCCAAATTACTCACAAAAATTAAGTGGAGAATGGCAAGATAAAATTAAAGGGGTATCACCAATTACACTTACACTTAAGTAAGTAATTATTAAATTTAATTCTTAGGAAATTTAGTTAGATGATTAATTTAAGTGAAGAAGAGATTCGTGAAAAGTTGAAGAATATTGAAGCTTTTGTTCTAGATCAAGATGGAACTTTATATTTGGAGTATCAATCATTTCCTTGGACAGTGGATTTTTTAAAAGGATTAGATCAAAGAGGTATTCGTTATTTATTTATAAGTAATAATTCTTCAAAGTCTGTTGATGAACATGTTAAAAAGTTATCTGATCTAGGTATTCCAGCTAAACGTGAACAGATTCTCAGTTCTTCAGAAGCCACGATCGAATATCTTAAATCGTTAAAAGATTCTAAGGATATTTATTTGTTAGCAACTCCATCAGTTGAACAGGATTTTCGTAACGCTGGGTTTAATATTGATGCGGTAAAACCGAATTATGTTGTATTGGCTTATGATTTAACTTTTACTTTTGAAAAATTGGATAAGGCTTCACGCTATGTACGTAATGGCGTTCCGTTTATTGCTACGCATGAGGATAACAATTGGATGATTGCTCCAAACGATCATCGTCCGGATGTTGGAGCGTTAGCAGCGGCAATTACTGCCTCAACAAAAGTTAAACCAAAATTTATTGGTAAACCAAATATTGAAACTATTAATTCATTTTTGTGTCGTTTAAACTTAACAAAAGATAAAGTTGCTATTATGGGAGATCGCTTAAACACCGATATACGTATGGGACAGGAAAATGATATACTAACATTTTTAGTTTTAAGTGGAAAAACTAAAGCACATGAACTTGAAACATCTCCGTATCAGCCATCATTTGTGTTAGAAAAAAGTATTGATGTATTAAAATATATTTAAATAGAATAGGTAAATAATTATATGAAAAGTCCGCTTTACTTAATAAATAAACGTTTTAATAATCTTAGAAAATCTGAAAAAAGAGTAGCCGAATTTGTTCAAAAACATTTGGACGAAGTTGTGCTACTTACTACGCAAGGACTTGCTAAAAAATGCGAGACAAGTGATGCAACTGTAATAAGGTTTTGTCATTCATTGGGATTTAAAACTTTTACCGAATTTAAAACTGCTCTTGTTCCTGAATTACTTCAGGGTGGTAAAACTGTTTTGAAAGATATTAGTCATGATAGTAAACCTGATGCTATCAAAGAAATATTTATTTCTAATATGTTTCAACAAATAGAATCAACTGTGAAGAATATAAATTACGACATTATTAAAGCAGTTGCCGAACAAATTATTTCTGCAAGTAGAATTGTTATTATAGGAATTGGGGGGTCAGCCGGTGTTGCTCATATATTAAATGATTCATTCGGTGGACTTGGCATCTATAGTAATTATTTAAATGACCGCTCAGTTATTCAGAACTTAATTCCGACTCTTAAAAAGAATGATGTAGTTATTGGTATTTCTCACACCGGAGAAACCGAAGAAATTGTTTCCGCATTAACAGTAGCCCAAGAATATGGTTCTATAACTATTGCAGTAACAAATTTCTCACCGTCTCCATTAGCTGACTTAACAGAATTAGTATTGCTCACGAGTGTACCAAACAATCTTCTTGGTAGTTATTCATGCCAATCGCGTATCTCGCAGTTATTACTATTGGAGTTAGTTATTATTGAAATTAAAAAGCAATTATCGAAAAAATAGCGTTAAGGAGTTAGAAATGAAATTAAAGATATTTTTTGCACTTTTAGTTTTCTCGGGGGTAATGTTTTCACAAGATACTTCTGAAAAAGTTCTAATAGATGATTTAGTCGGACATTGGGATTTTAGTGATCCCAACGATTTAACTAAGGCAAAAGTCGGTGAACCGTTAGAATTAACAGGTACGCACAAAGCTGTTGCCGGTCCGTTTGGAGCTATTGAAATTGGTGTAGGAAGTTATTATACAGTTACCCATGGAATCTCTCCAAACGGTGGAGGAAGCCAAGTAAATAAGTATTCAGTTGTAATGGATATAAAAATCCCGTTGTCACAAGTATGGTATGCTCTATATCAAACTAATTCTTCAAACACAAATGATGCAGACTGGTTTATAAATGGTGATGGACATATGGGAGTTGGAGCTGTCGGTTATACAACCCAAGTATTTTCAACTGATGAATGGTATAGAATAGCTATTAGCGTAAGTAATGGTGATAGATACGATTATTATATCGATGGTGAAAAAGTTTTAAGCGGTACACCAGGTAGTGTAGATGGTAGATTTGCCCTTGGATCAAAAGTTTTATTCTTTGCTGATCAAAACGGTGAAGATAATACAATTGATGTAGCTGATATCAAGATTTATTCTCGAGATCTATCCGATAGTGAGGTAGCATCGTTAGGTGGATATCCTCACGAAACTCAAGCTAAGATATATCCTTATTTGCAATCACCAACTTCATCTTCCGTTTATGTTTCCTGGAGTTCGAGTGGAAGTGGAGACTATGTTGTTGAATATGGATTAACA
>Ga0256913_10001042_pt1 | contig 14407 bp, 16 predicted proteins | sample Axial_MatmetaG_FD_185970 | JGI IMG/M metagenome (GOLD analysis project Ga0256913, IMG submission 185970) | Deep-sea worm associated microbial mat communities from Axial Seamount, Juan de Fuca Ridge, Pacific Ocean - Axial_Mat | ecosystem: Environmental > Aquatic > Marine > Oceanic > Microbial...
AGCTCAGGATGTTCTTCCTGAAATTTCGCCACCCGCCTGGCGATATCGGAAAAGAGATACGAGGCCTGCAGTTTGAGATAATGTTCGTTTATTTTCAGCATATTGTTAACGTTGTTCTGTTTCTGGTAAGCAGACGGCCAGGTTACAGTTCCACGACAACGCCGTGGCTGAACTCATAGCCGTCCGTGGAGAGATCATAGTCCATGCGGCCGGCCTGGAGGGTGAATTTCGGGGTCTGGATTTCCACGTCCACAGGGCTGACCAGCATTTTGGTGGCATCATAGTAGTGAAGCAGATCCGTGAAAAGTATCTCGTGCGACTTGGGCTTTTTCACCACCACATCATCGATCAGGATAAGGTGACGCTGATCGAGAAAATAGGTGCCCCGCCGTGAGGTGATGGTCACCGGCTCCTCCTTGCCGTGATAGAGGGCGTCCACCTCGATCATGCCGATCTCCCGATCCGTCTTGCCGGTGAAGGCGCGCTCGGCCCGGATGACCCACTCTTCCCTGCCCATGGTGGTCAGGGTCAGGATCAGGGAGTCCATGACAAAGTTCTGCTGTACCTTGGCGGCCCGGGCCGCCAGTTCGGGATCATACCCGCCCCTGGGCTTGAGAAACGCGGCCACGGTCGGTTTCCAGAGCGGAAAGGTGACGACCAGGGCCAGGGGGATGCCCCAGAGCAGATTACGCAGGTTCTTCATGTTGAGCCGTCAGCCGCCGTATTGAAGCAGCAGGGAGGCATAGCTCCCCCTGCCCTCGAGGATCAGCTCGCAGAGCTCCCGGACCGCGCCCCGGCCGCCGCTCCGCTCGCAGACATAATGGACCCGCTGCCGCACCTCGGCCGCCGCATTGGCCGGAGCCGCGGAAAGGCCCACCCGGACCAGCAGCGGCAGGTCAAGCCAGTCATCGCCCATGTAGGCGGTCTGCAGGGGACGCAGACCGGTCTTTTTGAGAATCTCTTCGTAGACCGCTTCCTTATCTTTACGATTCTGATACACATGCGAAAAGCCAAGATCGCGGGCGCGGCGGCTGACCGCCTCGGAGGTGCGGGCCGTGATCACGCCCACGGCAACACCGCTGTCCTGGAGCATGCGCAGGCCGAATCCGTCCTGGGTGTTGAACCCCTTGGACTCGCCGCCGCCCTCGGTATAGACGATGGTGCCATCGGAAAGCACGCCATCCACGTCAAGAAGCAGCAACCGGATCTTTTTGGCCCGGGGCAGCAACGCCTTCCAGGCCCGGCTCCGCTCCAGAGGCCGGTTGCGCTTGCGGGCCCGTTCGCGCAGGGCCTCGGTCAGCTCGCAGTCGGATGGATAGCCGCCGGGACCGGACGGGGGACAGGCGGGATCATGCATCGCTCCCCTCCCCCGCTGCCGTCCGGATGGCAAGCAACCGGCGCAGAAGCGGTTCCACCTGGTCCAGAGGCCAGGAGTTGGGGCCATCGCAGAGGGCCTTGTCCGGGTCCGGATGCACCTCCATGAACAACCCGTCAATGCCGGTGGCCATGGCTGCCCGGGCTAGAATGGGAACAAACTCGCGCTGGCCGCCGGAACTGGCCCCCGCCCCGCCGGGCAGCTGCACCGAATGGGTGGCATCAAAGATAACCGGACAGCCGAATCCGCGCAAAATGGGCAGGGAACGCATGTCCACCACCAGGTTGTTGTAGCCGAAGCTTACGCCCCGTTCGGTGAGCAAAAGCCGTTCACATCCCGCCGCACGAATCTTGCCCACCGCGTGCTGCATGTCCCAGGGCGCGACAAACTGACCCTTTTTCAGATTGACCGTGGCGCCGGAACGGGCCGCTGCAACCAGCAGATCTGTCTGGCGGCAGAGAAAGGCAGGAATCTGGATAATGTCAAGCAGATCAGCTGCCATCTCCACCTGGCCCGACTCATGCACGTCCGAAACCACGGGTACACCCACCTCGGCCCGGATACGGCCCAGCTGACGCAGCCCGTTTTCAAGGCCCGGGCCGCGAAACGAATCCAGCGAGGTTCGGTTGGCCTTGTCAAAGGAGGCCTTGAACACATAGGAGATGCCCAGACGGGCACAGATGTCCTTCATTTCCCGGGCTATGTCCCAGGCCAGTTCTCCGGATTCCAGTACGCAGGGTCCGGCCAGAAGCAGAAGCGGCTGGCCCGGTCCGACCTCATACCGGCCGTCCGGGGTGGATATTGCAACTCTTTTCATGGTCAGGACTTCCTGTTTCCCTTGCTCTCCAGGGCCGCGCGGATGAACTCCCTGAACAGGGGATGGGGCCGCATGGGCTTGGACTGGAACTCGGGATGAAACTGACAGCCCAGGAACCAGGGGTGATCTTTCAGTTCCACGATCTCGACCAGTTCATCGTCGGGCGAGGTTCCGGAGATAACCAGGCCCGCCTTGGTAAGCTGCTCACGAAAGATGTTGTTGAACTCGTAACGGTGCCGGTGCCGCTCGGAAATCTCGGGCTGGCCATAGGCGGCCGCGGCCAGCGTTCCCTCGATGAGCTTGCACGGATAGGCGCCCAGCCGCAGGGTACCGCCCATATCCGAATTCTCGTCCCGGGTCTCGGTCTTGCCGCTGCGGAAGTCAAACCACTCCTTCATCAGATAGATCACCGGCTCGGGCGTGTCCGGATCAAGCTCGGTGGAATGGGCCTGTTTGAGGCCGGCGATATTGCGGGCAAATTCGACCACGGCCAGCTGCATGCCCAGGCAGATCCCGAAAAAGGGGATCCTGTTCTCGCGGGCATGGGTGATGGCCCGGATCTTACCCTCCATACCGCGGCTGCCGAACCCGCCCGGCACCAGGATGCCGTCGCACTGTTTCAGCTCATCAATGGAGCCACCGGATTCCAGATCATCGGCGGCAATGTACTTCAACTCCACCCGGGCATCATTGGCAATGCCGCCATGGATCAGGGCCTCGTGCAGGCTCTTGTATGCCTCCTTGAGATCGACATACTTGCCGGTAATGCCGATGGTCACCCGGTGGGTCGGGTTCTTGATCCTGTCGACCAGTTCCTCCCAGGGTTTGATGTTGGGCGCCCCGGTCCAGATACCCAGCTTTTCAAGAATCCGGTCGTCCAACCCTTCGGCGTGCAGCTTGAGGGGCACCTCGTAGATGGTGTCCACGTCAATGGCCGTGATCACCGCCTTGGACTCCACGTTGCAGAACAGAGCGATCTTTTTCTTGATCGACTCGTCCAGGGGCACCTCGGTGCGGCACATGAGGATATCGGGCTGGATGCCTGAGGCGAGCAGTTCCTTGACCGAATGCTGGGTGGGCTTGGTCTTGATCTCGCCCGCGGTCTTGATATAGGGGACCAGGGTGAGGTGGATAAAGAGGGAATAGTCGCGGCCCAGGTCGCCGCGCAACTGGCGGATGGCCTCGATAAAGGGCAGCCCCTCGATATCGCCCACAGTGCCGCCGATCTCGATAATGGCCACGTCCACCGAGCCGTCCAGCTGCAGGACCGCCTCCTTGATCTCGTCGGTGATATGGGGGATCATCTGCACCGTGCCGCCGAGGTACTCGCCGCGCCGCTCCTTGGTGATCACCGAGTAGTAGATCCGGCCCGAGGTGTAGTTGTTCTTCTGGGCCATGAGCGCGTTGGTGTAGCGTTCGTAATGGCCCATGTCCAGATCGGTCTCGGCCCCGTCATTGGTGACATAGACCTCGCCGTGCTGGAACGGGTTCATGGTGCCGGGATCCACGTTGATATACGGGTCCAGCTTCTGGAAGGTTACGCTCATGCCCCGGCACTCCAGCAGCGAGCCGATGGCAGCGGCGGCCAGTCCCTTGCCGAGCGAGGAGAGAACACCACCGGTGATGAATATGAACTTTGTCTTTCTGGTCGGCTCTGTTTTCATGCCATCCTTCCTGTGCTTGAGGGAAAAGAAGACTCCCGAGTGGAGCGGTTCTGCCCTGTCATAACCTGCCGACAGAGTGTTTCTCGATGGGATCGTATCATACCCCATTGGCACGGCTTTGACAAGACTGGGCCCTGCCGGGAATTATACAGATAATTTATTGTTTTTAATTAAAAAAAATAAAAAAGCACGCCCTGGCAATATAAAGATTTCATCACTGGCCCGCCAGGGTGGCCAGCCACATGGTCAGGGGTGAATAAAAGGTGATGATCAGCAGGTCAACAAGGAGCACAAGAAGAAAGGGCACCACCCGGCGGCTGACCGCGCCGAGCCGGTCACCGGAAATGGAAGATGCCACAATGAGGCAGATGCCCATGGGCGGGGTCAGCATGCCGATGGCCAGGTTGGTGACCACCAGCACCCCGAGCTGAATCATGTCGATGTGCAGGGCCGGCAGCATGGCCGTTATCATGGGCACCAGCAGGATCAGCGAGGCCGTGGTTTCGACAAAGGTGCCGGCGATGAGCAGGACCAGGTTGACCAGCAGCAGGAGCAGGGTCGGGTTGTCGGTTATGGAGAGCAGCGAACCGGCCAGACGGCCGGGCAGATCATTCATGGCCGCCAGCCAGGAGAATATCGAGGCCATGGCAATGATGAACATGACAATGCCCGAGGTGACCGCGCCATCCACAAACAGGGCAAAGAGATCCCGCACCCTGATCTGCCGGTAGATGGCCATGCCGACAAAGAGGGCGTAGACAACGGCCACGGCCGCCGATTCCGTGGCCGTGAACACGCCGCTCAATATGCCGCCCAGAATAATGAGCGGCGCGCCAAGGGCCAGCAGGGCCCGGTGGACGCAACGGCCCACCTCGGCCAGGGAAAAAGGCACGGTTGCCGCGCGACCGGACCGGCCGCCGAGCAGGCTTGTCACCAGGACCAGGGAGGTGCCGATAAGCAGGCCGGGCAGGATGCCGCCGGCAAAGAGACGGCCAATGGAGGCGCCGGTGAGAAAACCGAAGATGATCATGGGGATCGAGGGCGGAATGATCACCCCGATGGAGCCGCCGGCCGCCTGGACCGCGGCCGCGAAATCGGAATCATAGCCCGATTTCTTCATGGCCGGAATAAGGATGGCGCCCACGGCGGCGGTATCGGCCGCGGCTGAACCGGAGATACCGGCAAAGAACATGGCCGCGACAATGGTCACCGCTGCCAGGCCGCCGGGCAGCCAGCCCACCAGGGCATTGGCCAGGTCGATGATCCTTTTGCTGATGCCGCCCGCCTCCATGAGCACACCGGTGAACATGAACAGGGGCACGGCCATGAGGTGGAAGGAGTCGGTGCCGGAAAACATGCGCTGGGCCGCCATCATCAGGGGAAAATCGCCCTGAACCAGGATGGCGAGGATGGCGCTTGCGCCGATGGCAATGGCAATGGGCGTGCCGCTGGCAAAGAGAAGGCACAGGGAAATGAGCAGGATTTCAGACCCCATCACCCTGCCCGCCTGTCGAATACCCGCAGGAAAAAGACAAGGGCATGCACTGACAGGATCAGGCCCGCCACGGGAATAACGGCCAGGATCAGCCACTTGGGCAGCCCCAGGGCCGGAGTCACCTGGCCGCGGACAAACCAGGCAAATCTGCTTCCCGAAATCATCATGGTCAGGCCCAATCCCATGCAGACCAGGTGGGAGAAGGCGGTGGCCGCGCCCTGCCCGTTCCTGCCAAGGCGCGCTGTTATAAGATCCACGCCGGGGTGAAGGCGGCGGTGGTAGGCCACGGTGGCCCCGAAAAAACTGAGCCAGACCAGCATGTAGCGGGCCAGTTCCTCGGACCAGAACAGGGAGGCGTTGAGCACGTAGCGGCAGAAGACCTGGGTCGCCACGATCAGGGCCATGCCCAGGCCGAGGCCAAAGAGCAGGTATTCCACGCCCCGGTTAAGCCGGTCGCTTGCCCGGGTCAGGAAATCAACCACATCCTTATCTGGTCACAGCCATGATCCTCAGGAGCAGGTCATGGACCCTGGGCTCGCTGAACAGCTTCATGTCTTTCAGTTTCGCCACCCTGGCCCGGAACGAGGCCAGGTCCGGATGCTCTTCAACGATCATGCCCTTTTTCTTGAGCAGTTCCAGCCGGGCGCCGTCCCTGGCCCGGTTGTCGGCCCGCTGAAACCGGGCCGCCTCGCACATGGCCTCCCGGATCAGCTTCCGGTCGGCCGGGGCAAGCGTCTTCCACCAGGCCAGCGAGGCCACGTCGATATGGGGCGAATAGACGTGGCGGGTCAGGGTCATATACTTCTGGATCTCGTAAAACTTATACACCTCCATGACCCAGAGCGGATTTTCCTGGCCATCGATGACCCCCTGCTCCAGCTCGGTGTAAATGGGCCAGGGCATGGGAGTGGGATTGGCACCAAGGGCCTGCCAGATGGCCTTGTGCAGGGGCGAGGCCATGACCCGGATCTTGAGGCCGCGCACGTCTTCGGCGTTTTTGACCGGATGGCGGTTGTTGGTCAGGTTGCGGAAGCCGTTTTCGGAAAAACAGAGGCCCTTGAAACCCACCGTGGCCAGGTCGTCCAGGATCTCCCGGCCCAGCGGACCGTCCAGGATGGCATCGGCCTGTTTGTTGTCCTTGAAGAGAAAGGGATAGTTGATCACCCGGACAATGGGATCAAAGGTGTCAAAGGGGCCGCCGGTGATCACCCCCATCTGGACCGTGTTCATCTGGATCTGCTGGAGGATCTCGGTCTCGTTGCCAATGGACTTGGAGTGAAAGATCTTCACATTCCAGGCCCCGCCGGACCGTTGTTCCACCAGCTCCTTGAACTTGTCGGCCACGATATTCTGGGCCGAGCCCGGCTTGGTGACCACGCCGAGCTTGATGGTCTGGGCAGCGAGAAGCTGGCCTGTATACAATAAGACACAGCAGACAGAACACAATACAATGCGGCAGAGCATAACCGATCCTCCAGGAATTGGGATGAAACAGAACCAGAGGCCGCAAACCGATCCGGTTGCCGGCAAAACCTCTTATGGTCTCTCTTTAGCGCGCCGGAATCACTTTGTCACGCAGATCAATGACGTAGGCCTGGACCGGGAAATCCCCGTTTTCCCAGTCGCTGGCAAAGATGACTCTGGTTCATATTTTCCCACCAGGGTCATTTGGGCAGCCTGCAAGCGCCATGACAGGCAGGGGGAAAAAACTGCGTTGTCTTCTTGACAGGCCGGGCGGGCATGCCCAACTTTTAACAGGAGCAGGATGGGACATCATTGCCTGGATATCCATATCAGGGAGGTAGAGGGATGGCAGCAATACAAAAAGTGGTTGTACCGGTTGATTTCAACAGTTCCACGGACAAGGTGGTCGATTATGCGATGTCAGTGGCCGACAAACTGGAGGCCGAAGTCCTCTTTTTCCACGCGGTCAATGACTTTCAGGGCTATGACATGATGCTGGTTCACCCGTCGTTTGTCAGTATGACCAGGGATCTGGAAAAAGAATCCAGAGAGCGCATCGAATCCCTGGCCAGAAAATATGCGGATCGGCCGGACAAGGTGGGCGGTGAAGTGGCCATTGGCGATGCGGCCGATGAAATCATCAAATATGCAGAAAAGGAAAATGCGGACATGATCATCATCGGCACCCATGGCGCCAAGGGACTCGAAAAAATCCTTCTTGGCTCCACGGCCGAACGGGTGGTGCAAAAGGCGCCCTGCCCGGTGCTGGTCTTCAATCCCTTCAAGTAGCAACAACTACAAAAGAAAATGTGATTACCGCCGATCCTCAGAAAACAGGAAGGGACGGCTAGGGACATTGATCGGCCATGCTGGATATGGCGCAGAGCGCCAGGGAGAACGTTACACCGCGGAGCGATGTAACGAGGAAAACCTGTAGGATGGGCATCGCCCATCAAAAATGAGGTCAAACCATATCCTGGAACGTCTGCTTGGTGTTGGGCAATGCCCAACCTGCACAATGCTGCTGAAGATAGATGACGACTGCTGAGCCTTGGTGGTAATCACAAAAGAATAAAAAACGGCGGTCAGAGCGGATATATCCGCTCTGACCGCCGTTATCGTTTCTCCATGCACGATGAAGCGATCAGCAACCCCCTATGCCTCAACCACCGCTCTGAATAGGCTTGCCAGCCTGTTTATCGGCGCCGGTGGCTGAGCTCAGGATAGCACTGCGCAAAACCTTGATGGTGACACCACCATCGGCAATCTCCAGGGTGACCACGTTATCGGTCAGGCCCGTGATTCGACCATAGATACCGCCGCTGGTGATAACCCGTTCCCCTTTTTTCAGACTGTTCAAAAAATTCTGATGTTCCTTGGCCTTTTTCTGCTGGGGACGGATAAGCAGAAAATAAAAGACGACAAAAATGAGAATAAGGGGCACAAAAGAGGCAATACCGCCGGCAGCTCCGCCAGCCGAGGCAGCGCCCTGTGCAAATGCAATTCCTGTCATTGATGAGTTCTCCTGTTCTGTTATGGATTGACCCAGTTATAAATATATTTACCGGGAAGATGCACGTCTGTTATAAAAATTTTTTCGAAAATCAAGAAAACGATCCCCGGTAATGGCCTGCCGCATTTCCGCCATCAGTGAACAGTAATAATGCAGGTTATGGATCGTATTCAACTGGCAGGCCAGGATCTCGCGGCACTGAAACAGATGCCGGAGATAGGCACGGGAATAATGCCGGCAGGTGTAGCAGTTGCACGCCTCGTCAATGGGCCGGTGATCCTCCCGATAACGACTGTTTTTTATAACAAGTCTGCCCTGTGAAGTAAAGAGCATTCCATTGCGGGCGTTGCGGGTCGGCATAACGCAGTCAAACATGTCCACGCCCTGGTAGACGCCCTCAACCAGATCCTCGGGCGTGCCCACGCCCATCAGATACACACCATGATCCCGCGGCAGGTGCACAACCGTTGCCGCAAGCATCTCGTTCATCAGCTCCTTGGGCTCGCCCACCGACAGTCCGCCCACCGCATAGCCGTCAAAGCCGATCTCGATCAACTCCTCGGCCGAGCGTTGCCGCAGCTCCGGATACATGCCGCCCTGGACAATGCCGAACAGAAGCTGGCCGGTTCCGGTCCGGGCGGCCCGGCAGCGGGCGGCCCAACGGCTGGTCAGGGCCGTGGCCTCCTCGGCCTCCCTGTAATCGGCCGGATAGGGGATACAGGTATCAAGGGCCATCATGATATCCGAGCCCAGGGCCTCCTGGACATGAACCGCGTCCTCGGGGCGTAGAAAGAGTCTGGCGCCATCCAGGTGCGAGCGAAAGGCCGCCCCCTCCTCGCTGATGGTGGCCAGTTCTTTCAGGCTGAAAATCTGGAATCCGCCCGAATCGGTGAGGATGGGGCGGTCCCAGTGCATGAAGCCGTGCAGGCCGCCAAAGGAGCGAATCAGCTCATGGCCGGGCCGGATGAAGAGATGATAGGTGTTGCCGAGAATGATCTGAGCGCCCAGCCCCACCAGATCCTCCGGGGTTACGCCCTTGACCGTGGCCTGGGTGCCCACCGGCATGAAAACCGGAGTCTGTATCTCGCCGTGCAGGGTCGCAAGAGTACCGGTCCGGGCCCGGCACTGGCTGGAATGCCGCAACGGAGTAAAGGGAGAACTCACCGGACCTCGACCAGCCGCAGGGTATAGGCAAGATGCTTGCCGGCCAGGGGATGGTTGAAATCGACCACCGCGCAGTGTGATTTCAGTTTGACGACAACACCCTCGATGGCAGCGTCGTTGGGTCCTCTTCCCTGAAGGAGAGCGCCTTCCTGCTGGGCCTCTTCGGGAAGCTCCTCCCTGGGGATTTCAAGGTAGGCATCGGCCCGGGACAGGCCGAATCCCTGCTCCGGGGTCAGGGTGCCCGAAACCTCGTCACCCACCGCCATGCCTGCCAGCACTGTTTCCAGGCCGGAAATCAGCTCTCCCGATCCCATGATATATTCAAGGGGTTCTTCATCCATGTTCGATTCAATAAGCTCACCATCCTTGAGGGCAAGGGTATAGTGGAGCAAAATCGATGTACCATCAGCAATCATTTTTTCCTCTCGGGTTCAGTTATATTGTTCACATCCTTAATTATTCATATCCTTACGGGCCCGGCAACCGCACCTTGCGGCCATCTTCCATCAGCCCTGTCTGCTGATTGCAAATTGCAGGCCAAGACCGATTAAAACCAGGCCGGTGACTCGATCAAACCAGTGGCCGATCCGGTAAAAAAGCTGTCGTACCCTCTTATGGCCAAAGACCAGGGAAAGCCCGGCAAACCAGAGGACCGTGGCCAGGGCCATGTACAGGCCATATCCGGCCTGGACAGCAAGGGGCGTGGCCGGATCAATAACCACCGTGAACAGAGACAGGAAGAACAGGGTTGCCTTGGGATTAAGGCCATTGGTGAAAAAACCGGTCCGGTAGGCCGCAAGCGGTGTCGGCCTCTGCCGTCGCATTGTCGTGTCTGTCTCGTCCTGCTCCCGCATGGGCCGGCTCTTCAGGGCGCTTATGCCGAGATAGATCAGGTACAGGGCGCACACGGTTTTCATGATCGAAAAGAGGACTATGGAGCGGGAGATGATCAGGCCAAGGCCAAGCAGGGAGTAGCTGATATGGATCAGAATGCCGGTGCCGATGCCGAGACTGGTCCACAGGGCCGTTGTGCGGCCATGGGTGATGGACTGGCGCACCACAATGGCAAAGTCCGGGCCGGGACTGGCCACGGCGAGCAGGTGGATGATGGCCACGGTGAGAAACTGGGTCAGATAGGGATGCATGGCGGGAGTCAGAAGTCAGAGGCCAACATTCAACAACCGGAAAAGAGAAACCGAATGTCGGTGGTTTCTCTTTTCCGGTTGCAAAAAGAACGGCCCATAATACCCTGCCCGGCCAAAAGGTCAAGACCGGACAGGGGCGGCGGGTTTGATGCAGCACCGCCACCCATCCTGTTACTCCTCCCGCACTACCGCGCCAGGGCACCTCCCTTGACCTTGTCGTCGGGAAGGACGAAATTCGGTTTCTTATGGGGTACGTCCTTCACCCTGCCAGGAATTTTTCGGCAACCTTACCGCTTTATCTGTCTGTGCCAGGGGAACGGAAAAAGGTTCAAAGGGATTTCAATTTTTTGGATACAGGGCTGGAGGGAAAAAGCGACGGGCAAGGAAAAAATGGCTCCAGGCGGTGATCAAACGGTCAACAGGCCGGCAAGCTCCTTTTGCTGCGCCAGGATGGAGGCGGCAAGAGAAAACTGAACCAGGGCCCGGTCAAGATTCTGATCCGGGCGGCTGATCCGGAAATAGGTATTACCCCGTAGGTGATCGGTGAAAAAGCGCAGGCCCAGCTCAAAGGCGATCACCAGTGGCGCCTGCGCAAGCAGGTTCCTGTCCGGCCCGCCAAGCAGCCGATCGGCCTCACCGGCATAGCCCTTTATAAAGGCGGCAAAAAGATCCCGGTCAAAGAAAATGCGCTCCGGCGCGCCCTCCTCGCCAGGCGGATTGCAGCAGGATCGAAGCGCATCGCCGAGGTCATGGAGGAGCAGGCCGGGCATGACCGTGTCCAGGTCGATCAGGGCCACAGCCTCATCCCGTCCCCTGGCAAAGAGAAAATTGGCCACCTTGGGATCGGCGTGGATGACGGTTCGGCACAGCCGGGAGCGGTTTTCTTCCAACAGGCCGGCCCGTCCGCGCAGACGCTCGACAAACAGACAACAGGCCTCCTCTCTCGGATCATCCAGCCGGCTCGTTGCGGCCACGGCCCGGTCACAGGCGGCAAGACAGGTGGGCGTATGATGGAATCCGGGCAGGGGATCATACAGGGTATCCGGATCAAGATCGGCGAGCAGAAGGTGAAAACGCCCCAGCACGCGGCCCAGTTCCCGGGCCTGGCGCGGACTGACCGGACCGGCCAGGGTACGGGTGTTGGCCAGCCAGGTGAGCAGCCGCCAGTTGCCGCCCTCGTCATCGCGGTAGAGCAGGTTGCCATCCGGCCGGGGCACGGGCATGGCCACCCGCAACTCCCCTGCCCTGCTCCTGCCGGCGGCACGCAGGTGTCCGCTGACCCGGACCAGGTTGGCCATGATCCGTTTCGGATGCGGAAACACCGCCGGGCTGAGCTGCTGGAGCAGGTACTGCGTACCGCCCGCCAGTCTGACCCGAAAGGAACGGTTGACATTGCCGCCCGGCACCGATGCAACGGTCTTGACTGCCGCGCCGGGAAGAAAGGACGCCAGCGCCCGCCGCGCCCCGTTCATGTGTCGTCCGTGTACCTTGTGTACTTGTCGGCCCGTCCCCGGGCCTGGTCGACCGGGTATTTTTGGGCGTTGAGCCGCATCTTTTCCCGGGCCGCGTCGAGCAGGTCAATATCCAACCTGTCGGCAAGACGGCAGAGATAGATAAGCACGTCCGCCATCTCCAGGGCCGCCTCATGGCGCGTGTCAGCAGACAATGCAAGGCTCTGCTCCTCGCTGAGCCACTGGAAATGCTCGAGCAGCTCGGCCGCCTCCACACTCAGGGCCATGGCCAGGTTCTTGGGACTGTGAAACTGCTCCCAGTCACGCTCCTGAACAAAGGCACGGATCGTTTTCCGCAGTTGGGTGAGAGAATCCGTAGTTGACATACTTTGCAATGTACCAGGCCGGAGAATAATTGACCAAAAAAAAACCGGCGCCCGAAGGCGCCGGCAATTGTAAGGGAAAAATTGGCGGTGTTTATTCCACTCTCAGCACGACATACCGGCTGAATTCACCGGTCCGCACCCGGAGCAGAACCTGTTTTTTCAACCTGCTTCGCTTCATGGCCTTGTGGATATCACGCATGTTATGGACCCGCATCTTGTTGACCTCCTCGATAAGCTGGCCCGGCTGCAGGCCAACCTCGGCCGCGGGGCTGTCCGGTTCCACCGAGGCGATGAGCACGCCCTGGCCCTTGGCATAGCCGAACTGATCAGCCAGCTCAGGGGTCAGATTCTGCAGACCAAGACCGAACCTGGCCAGCGGGGTCTTGCCGTGCCCGATTCCCTTGGCCATGGAGGAAAAATCCGCCGGCTGTTCGCCAATGGTTACCGGAATCGAGTAGGTCTTGCCATTGCGGATCACCTTCAACACCAGTTCGGTGCCAGGACTGGTCATGGCAATGGTATTGCGCAGAACGGCCACATGCTCCACCGGTTTGCCGTCAATGGCAACCACCACGTCACCATCCTTGAGCCCGGCCTTGCCGGCGGGTGAATCCTGACTGACCTGGGAGATGAGGACGCCCTTTTTGGTTTTCAAGTTAAAGGACGTGGCCAGATCCTCGTTCAGATCCTGGATCACCACGCCCAGCCAGCCGCGGGTCACCTTGCCTGACTTGAGCAGCTGCTGTTCAATTTTTTTGACCATGTTGATGGGGATGGCGAAGCCAATGCCCATGTAGCCGCCGCTGCGGGAGAAAATGGCCGAATTGATGCCGATGGCCTGGCCGTGAATGTTCAAAAGCGGGCCGCCCGAGTTGCCAGGATTGATGGCCGCATCGGTCTGAATATAATTTTCATATTCGGAAATGCCCATCCGGTTGCGGCCCTTGGCGCTGACCACGCCCACGGTCACGGTCTGGTACAGCTCAAAGGGATTGCCGATGGCAATCACCCATTCACCGACCTGGATCCTGTCCGAATCGCCCAGGGGCAGCACCGGCAGATTCCTGCCGTCAATCTTGATCAGGGCCACGTCCGACTGGGGATCGGTGCCCACCACCTTGGCCTTGAACTCCCGCTCATCGGAAAGACGAACCGTGATCTTGTCCGCATCCTCGACTACATGATTGTTGGTCAGGATATAGCCGTCTTTTGAAATAATGAAGCCGGAACCGGCGCCGCGCTGTTTATACTGACGCTGCCTGGGTACGGGCGGATGGCGGAACTGGGGGCCGAAAAAACGCTCGAAAAAAGGATCGTTAAAAAAATCTAAGGGATTGGGCCCATTCATGGCCTTGACCGATTTTTCCACCCCGATATAGACCACGGCCGGTTGGGCCTTTTTGACCACCGCGGCAAAGGCCTTGCCGGTTTTGTCCAAAAGAGCGATATTTTCATCATCTCCGGCAAGGCTCCATCCGGCACTCATGACCAGCAGCATGACAGCGATGACCATGGAAAGGGTCATTTGCATTCCTGACGATACATTGTGTTTCATAATCTGTTCTCCATAGTATCCAATCTGATTACACCATTACTGGTACAATTATTCCTCCGGGCCATTCCATCAAGGGATAAACAGAGCACCTTGAGCAATGGCTCAGGAGAAAAGGCATAAAAAAACCCCGGCAGGAAAAGGAGGGGAGGAACCTGCCGGGGAAAAGGAAGAAAATGTTGGAACAAAATGCCAACTCGTTTCAGCAGAGGCTTGCTCTTCCAATCTGCCAGAGGTTGTCATTTGCCATCTTTATAGCCATAAGCATGCCAGACATAAAAAATATTTTTCTTTTTCGTATATTCAGGCAGATAACTAAAACAACAAAAAACCGGCTCCTCCCTGACTGACACTTCCATGCAACAGGATGGGAAAAAAATA
>Ga0256913_10001043_pt1 | contig 14405 bp, 10 predicted proteins | sample Axial_MatmetaG_FD_185970 | JGI IMG/M metagenome (GOLD analysis project Ga0256913, IMG submission 185970) | Deep-sea worm associated microbial mat communities from Axial Seamount, Juan de Fuca Ridge, Pacific Ocean - Axial_Mat | ecosystem: Environmental > Aquatic > Marine > Oceanic > Microbial...
TAACACTTTACCAATAAATCTCTTTTTTGGCTGCTTTAAGAGTGTTAATTATCAGCGATGTTATGGTCATAGGTCCGACACCGCCGGGAACAGGACTGATATAACTTGTTTTCGGGGCCACATTATCGAAATCAACATCTCCCCTTAGTTTCCATCCTGATTTTGTTTTTGTTGATGGCATACGCGTTGTGCCCACATCAATAACCACAGCACCCTTCTTGACCATATCTTCTTTCACAAATCCGGGTGCACCAATGGCAGCGATAAGGATATCAGCCTGTCTACATATCTCTTCAATGTTAGGCGTACGACTGTGACAAACGGTTACGGTGGCATTTCCCGGATATCCCTTTTGCGACATAAGTATACTCATGGGCCTGCCCACAATGTTACTGCGACCAACTACCACACAATGCTTACCTTCAGTTTCTATTTCATATCTTTTCAGCAGTTCCATTATCCCCTGTGGTGTGGCAGATACGAACGCAGGAAGGCCGATAGCCATACGTCCCACATTCTGAGGATGGAAACCGTCAACATCTTTTTCAGGATCGATCGCCTCTATCACTTTCTGTTCTGAGATATGATCAGGCAAAGGCAGTTGCACTATGAAACCATCTACATCAGGGTCTTCGTTAAGTTCATGAACTTTGGAAAGAAGTTCCTCTTCGGTAACATCAGTCTCATATCTGATCAAAGAAGATTTGAAACCGACCTCCTCACAAGCTCGCATCTTACCTTTAACATACGATTCACTGCCCCCGTCGTGCCCGACAAGCACAGCAGCAAGGTGTGGCCGTTTACCTCCCTCTTTCAATAATTTTTTAACTTCTTCCGCAATTTCCCTGCGAATAACCTTTGAAGTCTCTTTTCCATCGATTAGTTTCATAATTCTACGATTATATGGTCATAATACTCTTAACATCCCAATCCTTTAGCCATTCAATTCTGTAACACTTTAATCCATTCCTATCTTCCGAACGGCATATTGCCCATCATTCTTGCCATCTTCTTCCTGCCTCCGGTGGTCATCATGCGCATCATTTTACGGGTATCCTCGAACTGCTTCATCAAACGGTTAACATCCTGAATTGTAGAGCCGCTTCCCTTTGCAATGCGCTTCCGACGGCTCCCGTTGATGATGGCAGGATTATCACGCTCTTCGGGTGTCATTGAATGAATAATGGCTTCAATACCTTTAAAGGCATCATCATCAAAATCCATGTTCTTCATTACCTTTCCCATACCGGGTATCATTGATGCCAGTTCCTTCAGATTACCCATCTTTTTGATCTGGCTTATCTGCTTAAGGAAATCATCAAAGTTGAACTGGTTCTTTGCTATCTTTTTCTGCAAACGGCGTGCTTCCTCCTCATCGAACTGCTCCTGGGCACGCTCAACAAGGGTAACAACATCACCCATGCCGAGAATACGATCGGCCATACGTGACGGGTGAAAAACATCCAGTGCATCAAGCTTCTCACCTGTACCGATAAACTTTATCGGTTTGTTAACCACACTTCGGATAGAAAGAGCAGCACCACCACGGGTATCACCGTCAAGTTTTGTTAGTACAACACCGTCGAAGTTCAAACGATCATTGAACTCCTTGGCTGTATTCACCGCGTCCTGACCTGTCATTGAGTCAACCACAAAAAGGATCTCATGCGGATTAACTGCTTTTTTAACAGCAGCAATCTCGTTCATCATCTGCTCATCGATAGCTAAACGACCTGCCGTGTCAATGATCACAACATCATATCCTTTTTCTTTAGCATGCTTAATGGCATTCTTAGCTATCTTAACCGGCTCCATACTACCCTCCTCGGTATAAACAGGAACACCGATCTGCTCACCAAGTACCTGAAGCTGATTGATGGCCGCAGGACGGTAAACATCGCCGGCTACAAGTAACGGGCTTTTTGAGCGTTTGTTTTTCAAAAGCGTTGCAAGTTTACCGGAGAAAGTCGTTTTACCCGAGCCCTGCAAGCCGGCAATCAGGATCACTGCAGGAGAACCTTTCAGGTCTATATCAACAAACTCCCCGCCCATCAGTTCAGCCAGCTGGTCGTGAATGATCTTCACTATCATCTGGCCCGGCTTAACAGCTGTAAGAACTTTCTGTCCGGTGGCTTCCTCCCTTACTTTATCGATAAATTGCTTTGCGGTTTTATAATTGACGTCGGCATCAAGCAATGCACGACGAACGTCTTTAAGTGTTTCAGCTACGTTAAGCTCGGTGATGCGTCCTTCACCTTTTAATAATTTAAACGATCTCTCTAATCTGTCACTAAGATTCTCAAACATCTTTTTATTCGTTTTTTAGTTTTGTGCAAAAATATAAAATAAATATCCTGCAACACGTAATTAATATTACTTTTTTTCAACTATAATCTTTAACAGTACTATTCACTCATGTACAACTAAAAGTTCTTCTTATCTTTGAAAAAAAGCAATTTTCCTGTTTTAAGAAGCTGTTCGATATATTCAATGAAAAAATTAATTATTTTTTTACAATTCTATTTATTGCAAATCATCTGATATATTCACAGAATAATGACGGCATTAATCCCATATTGACAAGTAAGTTTCTTTTTAATGAAGGGATATTCACCCCTCTTAAGAAAGTGAGATTCGGATTTGCAAGTTCGGGAACTCCTGACGAAATTGGAATTATAGATTTTGACCGGACATTTAAACTATCCGGTTTACAAAGTAGTTTTGTTTTCGTTTTTATGTGGAGATTATCCAGGTATTGGTCAGTAAGTTCGAGCTATTTCAGAATAAGAAACCGAAAACATATTTAATTGCAGGAAGACATTGAATGGAACGATCTGACTTTTAAGGCAGGCACAGGAGTTGAAGGTGGTTTTGCAATGTAGATAAATAAACTATTTTTTGGCAGGGTTATTAGTAAAGGCCCCAGGCATGAACTTGGAGGAGGATTAGGGATTCATGCTTTTGTTCTAAACGGCTTTATTGAAGGCCTTGCCATGATCAATGAGAATGAGTACAGTTACAAAAGGAGCAATATATCCACAGCAATACCTCTGCCCAGTATCGGATTATGGTTTATTTATGCTCCACTTCAAAGATTATCGCTATCAACAAGGGTTGATTGGTTCGGGTTAAATATTGACGAATACCCAGGCAGTTTGTGGAACATTGATGCAGGAATGAATTATAGAATTTTGAAAAATATTGGTATAAATTTAAATTACAAATACCTGATGGTTACAGCTGATGTAAATAATAGACTCTGGAATGGTGACTTCTATATGAGGTTTCACAGACCGGCGTTTACAATAACAGGAAATTTTTAAATTTTAAATAATTTTACGAAATACATTTTCTAGTATAAGATTGTACAAATAGTTTATCATGGAAATATTGATTCTGAATGCAAATCCGAAAAAACAAAGTTTCAGTCGTGCACTCGCCGAAAGTTACATGAAAGGAGCAAAGGAGAGTGGTGCAAATGTCAGGCTGATCGATCTTATTGACCTGCAGTTTGACCCGATACTTAAAAATTCAAATGATCAGAAAGAAGATCTGGAACCGGATATCATCCTTGTTCAAAAAGAGATATTAAAAGCCAATCACCTTGTTTTTGTCTATCCAAACTGGTGGGGAACATACCCTGCACTTTTAAAAGGATTCTTTGATCGGGTATTCACTTCAGGTTTTGCATTCAGATACCGGAAGAATTCAAAAATACCTGAAAAACTGCTCAAAGGAAAAACCGCAAGAGTGATCGTCACAATGGACACACCACTGTGGTACTACAACATTGGTTATAAGAAACCCGGACACAACTCTATTAAAAGATCTGTCCTCGGACTTTGCGGCATTTCACCAGTAAGATTCACTGCTTTCTCACCCATTCGGCATTCAGATGAAACACAACGTATGAAATGGCTGAAAAAAGTTGAAATGCTTGGAAAGTCTAAAAGATAAAAATACAGTTGATGAATATCATAACAGCAAATCGGATAAAACTTCATTTCATAGTCCTGATACTCGGCTTTACTGCGATTCTGGGTAAGCTGATCTCTCTGGGTGCTACCGATATGATATGGTACAGGATGCTGCTTGCTTTTATTTCATTAGGAATTTACATTTATTTCAAAAAGATCAGAATAAGATATTCTCTAAAAACCATCCTTCAAATGACAGGTGTAGGAGTTATCATCGCTTTACACTGGATCACTTTTTTTTACAGCATTAAAGTATCGAACGTATCAGTTGCACTCGGAACTTTTGCATCAACCACATTCTTTACTGCTTTGCTCGAGCCAATTATCTTCAAACAAAAAATAAAAAGACTGGAATTATTACTTGGCCTGGTCATAATTATTGGATTGTATCTTATCTTCCAGTTCGAATTCAAATACAGAATCGGGATAATTAGTTCATTGATATCAGCTCTTCTTGCCGGCCTTTTCACTGTTCTGAACAAAAAACTTATCCGCAGACATGATCCTGTTTCGATAAGCTTTTATGAAATGGGCAGCGGGTTTATTGCCATAACCTTATTCTTTGTTCTGTCCGGTCGTTTTTCAGCAGGGATCCCTTTACCATCGGAAATGGACTGGATATGGTTGTTAATACTGAGTATTGTGTGTACTGCATATGCATTTGTTGTATCGGTAGAAGTAATGAAAGTATTGTCAGCTTATACGGTTACCCTCGCACTTAATATGGAACCTGTATACGCAATATTACTTGCAAGCTGGATATTCAAAAGCAGTGAGTTTATGTCAGCAGGTTTTTATGCCGGAACCGTGATAATTATGATAGCTGTTTTCCTATTCCCGGTGATAAACAGAAAAAATACACCTCATTCAACAACTGATCCTACCATACGGCATTAATGACCGTTCCGGGAAAAAACGGATTAATGACATACGCCCTGACATCCCTGTAATACATTTCTCTTTTAAGTTCCAGAAAAGGTTTCATTACCCGCAACCTTATATTTCCCATATACCAATTGATAATATCAGTCCTATCCAGCACCTGTGAAAAGTATACAGAGTTCAACCCTTTATCATACACAAGATGGTAATTTACCTTCTGATTTTTTGTAATAAGTTTTCCAAGCTTTTTAGGCAAATGGTACAATAACGGAGTAAGATCCTCGAAAAGAAGATAATTGTATGAAAGATCAAAGGTATCCAGACCGGTGGAGAGTGAAAAATTAACTTTGATCTTTTTCAGTTTATTGTGTGACAGATCCACACTCTTGAGATCAACAAATGTTTTTCTGAACATAACAGTATCAAGACTATTGTAGGACAGATCGATCCTGCGAATATAAGAAGTGTCTGGCCATACCGGTGTAAACCTTTTTAAGCGATTGTGGCTTAGGTCTAAAGAACGCAGATCGGTGTAATATCTGAGATCATACTTAAATAAAGTTAAAAGATTTCCCGACAGATTGATATCGGCAATTCTTTCTGCAAACGGATATTCTCCGGTAAAGCCATTGATAGAATTACCTGAAAGATCGATCTTCTTCAACCTGGACATATCCTTTAATGATTCCGGCAGATATCCGCTCAGATCATTATCAGGCAAACTTATGGATACAACATGTCCTTTTTTATCGAATTCCACTCCGTTAATATCGATGAATATACCCGACAACCTGCGTTTGGCTCTTATCTGATCCCAACCGTCAGTGCAATACCATTTGTTGTAATTCATTGACTTCTTAATCTCATCCAGAATTTTCACTTCATTTTTCGGAACCCTCACGTTAACATAAACCCTGAATCTGTATATCTGGTCAGGCATATCTTTATGACGCATTTCACAAACTACAATGCCTTTTTCCCTTTTTTCGAATACTGCCTGATTTTCAAGTGAAGGCACTATCTTTTCACCATTGAATGTCCATAAATATTCCATTCCTTTTATTGATGAGGAAACAGAGAACAAAACCTGACTGGATGCGAACCTGTGCCATTTGATCAAAGAAGGTATTGATTGGTTCTTGTATGAAAGATATTCGGGTTGAGAGCAACTTCTTAAAACATTGAGAAGTATTTCAGGACTCAGACAATTATTGTTGATTTTCAATGTATCCAGATTTACTTCATCAGGAAAATCAATGTTCAGATCCCGGATAATATTATTATTCAAAACTATGTTCTTTACCTGAGGGCTCCATGAAACATCAAGATTCATATCCTTTATCTTGTTATGTTCCAGATTTACACTACTAAGAGACGAACATCCTGTAAAATCAACATATGCCTGATCGATACGATTATAGCCAGCATTGAAATCCTTAAAAAACCAGCAATGATTGAAATCAGTCTTTAACAACCCTATCTTATTGTGCGAAAGATCAACTTTCTTGATATAAAAACTATTTGAAAAATCGCCTACGAAAAAGAACAGGGAGTTATTTGAAAGATCAAGTTCTTCAAGGTTGTAAAGGTTCTCAATATCTACATCAAACTGGACCAGGGAATTATTATTAAGGTAGAGCCTTTCAATGGAAAAACACAATGATATTTTATTATCGAAAAAAGTAAGATGATTATGGCTCAGATCAAGTTCTTTAAGATTATCAAAATCAGCAAATTCAAAGGGAAAAATATCCAGATCATTGTAAGAAAGATCAAGCTTTTCAAGACTTTTCATCCTGTTTATATCTGTTAAGATCGTATTGATGGAATTATGCGACAGATCAAGCTCCTTTATGTATCTGCAACTATCAAGATTAACATTGAAATTCTTGAATTCATTATGATCAAGATACAGATATCTCAAACGCCTGCAAACATTAAGGTTCGATATTATTCCGTTCAGTCTGTTCTGTCCGAGATCGATGCTGACAATATTCTCATTATTTACCAGGTTATAATCAAATCTGCTTAAATAATTATTCCTTAGGTTCAATGCCCTCAATTGTGGGAAAAGATAAAAGTTAATGTCTGCGGAGATCAGATTATTGTTGCTAAGGTCAAGTAAACGAATATTAAATCCGTTAATTTTAAAATCATCAAAATTCTCAAGCAGATTATTGCTGAGATTTAAATAGCGTAAATTTCCATTAGCTCTGAGATCAAGATCAAAACGTTTAAGTCTGTTATTGGACACATCAAAGAAATGAAGATCACGACAGTTGTACAGTTTTACATTAATACTGTCAATCATATTATTATTGATCAGAAGCTGTCTCAAAGACTCTTGGTTGAGCAGATCAACAGTGAACTTTTTAAGTCTGTTGTATGAAAGGTCAAGAAGCTCAAGCTCTGTGCATTGAAATAAAGATTCGTTGAAATCCTCAAGTTCGTTATGGCTTATATTCAATTCCTTAAGATCCCAGTTATTGTAAAAATTAAATTTCAGATCAGATATTTTATTGTAACTAATATCTATCCGGGCAATATTGTGAAATTTAGAAAAATGTTGCTTGAATGATTTCAGATCATTATGTGACAGATCAATCTCCCTTAACGATGTGCATGAACTAAGGTCGGTATTGAATGAATCCAAATGATTATTCGACAGAACAATTATTCTCAAATCTTTATGATGTACTAATTTCGGACAAAATGTTTTAAGACGATTATTACCGAGAAATATCTTTTGAAGCTTTTGGTTATCTTTAAGGTCGGGGATGAATTCTTCAAGCATATTATTCGAAAGGTTCAGCACCTCAAGCTGCCTGCAATGTGAAAGATCAACGTCAAATGTGAAAAGGTTATTTCCCCAAAGATCGATCTTCCTTAACATACTGCAGTTTGAAAGATCAACATCAAAATGAGATATCATATTAGAGTTCAGTAACAATTCATAAAGATCAACATTCTTCGTCAGATCAACATTAAACCTTTCAAGCTTGTTAAATGCGAGGTCCAGTATTCTGAGTGACTTGCAATTGCTCAGATCAGGGTTAAATTCATGAAGTCTGTTTGAAGAAAGATAAATGCCAGTCAGATTAGTAAATTTTCCAAGAGGAACCTCAAACTTTTCAAGCCTGTTTTGCATTAATGCCATACGTTCCAACTGGAAGCTGTTAGATATATCAGGCTTAAATTTTCGCAAACCGTTGTATGAAATGTTTATCTCTCTCAGATATTTCAGTGCCGAAAAATCAACATTAAAAGTATCGATCTCATTATGGTCAAGGAACAAAGTACTGAGTTCCTTAATGGAGTCGCCGATAATATTGAAATCTTTTATTTTATTAAAACCAAGCAATAATACCTTTAATTTGCCAAATCCGTTGTTAAGAAAGGAAACATCCGTAAACTCATTTTTCATCAGATTTAACCTTCTGATGGAATTTCTTTTGTCCATCGGAAAACTGAAATCACTAAACCTGTTTCCCGCAAGCTCCAGTTCTTCAAGGTATTTAAGTCCTCTCAGGTCCATATCCAGTTTATTGAGACCGTTTTCATTCAGAATAATACTCTTCAATTTACTGTATGGACCAAATTCAATTTTAAAGTAACTGATTGAATTGTTTGATATATTCAAGGATCGAAGTTTAGGAAAAGGTGTAAGATCGATGAACAAACTATCCCGGTTAAGAACATTTATTACTTTTATACTTATTATTGCACCTTGTCTGTTAAGCTGAAAGAATTTTTGATCGGGGTAATTATCGCCGTCCTGATCCGTTTCCGGAAACAGCTCATATAAAGCCTTTATCTGTCTGTTATTGATTGCCTTACCTGCTGAAGATACTAATACAAGAAGTAATATGAATACGAATTGGGCTATCTTTTTTCTCATATCAGCAATTGAATGCTATAATATATCGCTTAACAAATATTAACAAATTTAACTCTTTTAATCTAATCAGCAAAATATGATAAAAAAACTTTAATAAACGGCCAGTTTTTCCCCGTAAGAAAAACCCTGTTTTTCTCTTTGTCGTATGCGATACCGTTCATTACCCCAGCTTTAGGATATTTATATCTGTTAATAATTTTTTCTGTCTCAATTACTGCAAACACCTTTCCAGTATAAGGGTCAATAACAATAATATTGTCTAAACCGTAAACGTTTGCCCATATTTTACCGTTTACCCACTCCATTTCATTAATATAATTTACAGGTCCTTTTTCATTTACCACCCGAAGAGTATCAAGGAATTTTTCAGTAAACGGATCGAACTTTATTATTTCATTTGTTCCGTTAGAAAAATAAATTGTATCATTATGTGAGAACATGCCCCATCCCTCTGAAATAAATGTCTTTTTCCCGATCTCATTCAGATACTCATCAAAGGTCATAATAACACTGTCTTTCCATGTTATCATGTACAAAGTATCATGCACAAAAGCAATGCCTTCGTTAAAAAGCTCAGGGTCTGTTCTTTTATCCCTAATACATTTACCGGTTCCGGGATCTATGATCCTGAGCCTTGATTTCCCCTTTAATCCCGTTGATTCATACAAAAGACCTCTATGCATCTCAAGTCCTTGAACAAAAGCAGAAGTATCATGAGGTAATGTTATTATCACTTTCAATTTATACTTTTCAGGAATTATATCAGAAACAACGAAAAGGTCTTTTCTTCGCATTACAGGTTTACCTTTTTTCAGCTTAAGAGAGATTGTGGTTAAATTATTTCCCGGATGAAGTTCTGCTGCCGGCAATTTGACCCAAGGAACATATTTGCTTTTATGCAACACTGCATTTTCCGACCTTAAAATCACAGAATCCACAATACCCTTTCTATCATTTATTTTAAAGGATATTGTATCTGCTATTGAGTATGAACTGCGTTCCGGCAATTTTATCCTGTGACTGCAGGAGATCAAAAAAATAAACAATATCAACAACAGTCTCATATCATCGTTTTAAGCAAACAGTTTCCAATTCTTTATAGCAATCGTCAGTAGCTTACGATGTAACTATACCAACAGAATTATCCACAATATTTTAGTCAGAACAACCTTAGCCATTTAACCCTTTAACTAAAAGCCTTTTTTATATTTATCATGGCTTTTTCAATCACTACACGCGAACTGCCCACATTCATCCGCATAAACCCTTTACCCTCCTCTTTACCAAAAAGAATACCGTCATTAAAACCTACATTTGCCTCATTTATCAGAAAAGAATTCAGTTTCTCCTGGTCCCATCCAAGTTCCCTAAAATCAAGCCATAACAAATATGTTGCTTCAGGTTTTGTGAAGGTTATTCCGGGCAATTCTGCCTTTATAAAATCATGAACATAATCAATATTGCCTTCAATATATTTCAGCATTTCATCAAGCCATTCGGCACCATGGTCGTACGCTGCTTCCAGGATAACCCCGCTAAACAGAGTTCCCATATTCAGATGCAATCCGTTAAGGAGATGTTTGAACTTTTTGCGCAGTTTTTCATTTTCACAAACAACATATGATGTCCCGAACCCTGCTATGTTAAATGTTTTACTCGGGGCCATAAAGGTAATACTTCCATTCGCAAATTCTTTGCTTATGGAGGCAAACGGAATATGCCGGTTCCCGTAAACAGCAAGGTCAGAATGTATCTCGTCCGAAAGAACAAGAACATTATGTCTGATACAGATCTCACCTAACCTTGTAAGTTCTTCTTTGCTCCACAATCTGCCTACCGGATTATGAGGGCTACTAAGAACAAGTATCCTGTTTTCAGGTTTTGAAGCCAGAATTTCCAGTTCCTCAAAATTTATTTTGTATTTACCATCTGAAATAACCAGAGGATTATAAACAAGTTTTCGGTCATTAACTGTAACTATTGAATGGAACGGGGGATAAACCGGTGGTTGAATAATAATGCCATCACCCGGATCAGAAAATGCCAGCAATGACAACGCCAAAGCAGGAACTACACCCGGTGTGAATGATATCCACGAAGCATCAACATCCCAACCATGTCTGACTTTTAACCAGTTCTGAATAGAAATATTAAAACTTTCAGGTCTGAGCGTATAACCGTAAACAGGATGCTCTGCTCTTTTCTTCACAGCCTTAACAACAGCCGGTGGAGCTGCAAAATCCATATCAGCAACCCACAAAGGGATAACATCCGGTTTTTTAAATACTTTTTCTCTCAGGTCAAACTTAAATGTATTTGTTCCCCGACGGTCAATAACTTTATCAAAATCATACATGGCATTCTCTTTAATAAAAAAAGGGCTCATAAAGCCCTTTAAAAATAATTGAATTAAATCTTAATCAATTTGTTAAAATAAAATTTATCTCTTTTTGGGTACTATTTCCCTCTGTATCATACAAAGTAAGAACAAGCTTATAATTACCTGCTATAGATTCTGGTATATCTTCAAACAAAGGTTCATTTGTAAAAGTTTTTGAAGTACCGGAGAGCGGAATCTTAAATTCAACGGGCTCCCATGGATCATTCACTCCTGTAGAACCTTTAAGAACATTCTTTGGGTTATCCATATAATCAACATTACAAACCAACTCTTTAAGTTGTTTATTATCAGTACATGTTGCAGTAAGCGTCATTATGTCACCAATACCTGCAACATACGACTGTCCTTCCGCAGGCTTTTCTACAGTCAAAACAGGAGCATTCGAAATGATTTTTACATCGATCTGTATTGTTTTTACATTAGGAGTCCCGGCGGCATCACTTATTTCTAGAGTAATGGTATAATCACCAGTCTTACATACAGGAATAGTACCTCCGAATAATGCCCGATCAACCGACTGGCTGGAGCCTGACAATGAAATAACAGTAGGTAATGGTGCCCAAGGTGACCCTTCTCCCGAACCGTCTCCTGAATAGGATATGGATGCTTTACAACTCTTCAGCTCTTTATTATCGGTAAACTCTGCCACAAGCATTATAGATTCACCAATGGCATATTCATCTCCGTTTGAAGGAGACTGAACAGTTGCTCCCGGTACTGTCGTGTCAGTTTTATCTTTACAACTTATTGTCAATGCTGTTAATAAAATTACAGCGATAAATACAAATGATTTTGACATAATGATCAAATTAGTTTTGGGTTAATAATTAACTCTAGCCAAAAATATTTATTTTTTTTTATTCCAACAAAGAATAATAACTTTATTCATTACAGATTATTCCAGTACCATTCAATTGCCTTTTCTAACCCCTTCTTTACACTAAATTCCGGATTATACCCTAATAATTTCCTCGCTTTATCAATAGAAGCTAACGAATGAGGGATATCCCCTTCACGCGGAGGACCATATTTTACATTCACACTTGAAATTTCCGGATCGAAACGGGAAAGTGAAGTCTTAAGATAATCAACAAGCTGGTTTAATGTAGTACGTTCACCAAAAGCTACATTATAAACCGTGTTTACAGCCTCTTTGTTATCGACAGTTGCTGCAAGTTCATTAGCCTGAATAACATTCTCGACATAGGTAAAATCACGGGAAAAAGTACCGTCGCCGTTAATAACGGGAGATTCCTTACTGATCAATGCCTTAACGAATTTAGGTATCACGGCTGCATAAGCTCCGAACGGGTCCTGTCTGCGACCAAAAACATTGAAGTACCTGAGGCCTATAAGTTCCATGTCGTACAACTTACTGAAAACATCAGCATATAACTCATTTACATATTTTGTTATTGCATAAGGTGATAAAGGCTTCCCTATCTTATCTTCAACCTTGGGCAGCTCTTTACTGTCTCCGTATGTAGAGGAACTTGCCGCATAAACAAAACGTCCCACTCCTTCATCCCTTGAAGCTACAAGCATGTTGAGAAAACCGGAAACATTCACTTCATTAGAGGTCAACGGATCATTAACCGAACGTGGCACAGATCCAAGAGCTGCTTCATGCAAAACAATAGAAACACCTTTTACAGCTTCCCTGCAGGTATCAAGATCACGAATATCACCTTCGATAAGTTTAAAGGATGGATCATTCTGGAATGGCTCAATATTTTCCCTCTTTCCGGTTGCAAAATTATCAAGACAGACAACTTCATTATCCTGTGCCAATAATCTTTCCACAAGGTTTGAACCTATAAATCCGGCACCCCCTGTAACAAGAATTTTTTTATTTTCGATCATTGTAAGAAATCAAAGATTATAATCGTTAAAGTAACTAACCATACGTGATAAATACAAAATTTATCCTGATTATATTACAAAAGGAGTAATAGAGACAATGATCGTGTACTTTTTTTCGATTAATATTTTATAGATCCAGAACAGCCTTTAACGGATCACTGCCTCCAAAAAGCAGTTTTACAGGATTCTCGAGCATCTCTTTTACAGCAACAAGAAATCCTACCGAATCTTTTCCGTCAATGATACGATGGTCGTACGACAGTGCAACATACATCACCGGTCTGATATCAACATTACCATTTACAGCAACAGGCCGTTCAACAATATTATGCATCCCCAGTATAGCCGACTGTGGAGGATTTATCAACGGTGTTGACAACATTGAACCAAACACTCCGCCATTTGTAACGGTAAAAGTACCGCCTTTCATCTCGTCAAGCGATAGCTTACCGGAGCGTGCCTTTTCGGCAAGAATTTTAAGTTCTGCCTCTATTTGTGCCAGAGTCAGTATTTCGGCATTTCTGATAACAGGGACCATTAGCCCTTTAGGGGTTTGCACGGCGATAGATACATCAACATACTGATGCATAAGTATCTCTTCTCCGTCGATCATGGAATTTACCGTTGGAAACTGTTTAAGTGCAAGTGCCGATGCCTTTATGAAAAATGACATAAAACCAAGTTTTATCCCATGTTTATCCACAAACTGAGGCTGATACTTCTTTCTTACATTGATGATAGCCGACATGTCAACTTCATTGAAAGTAGTCAACATGGCTGTTTCGTTCTTTACGCTCACCAGCCGTTGTGCCAGTTTTTTACGCAACTGCGACATCTTTTTTCTTTCAATATCACGTGAGGAAGGAACAGATATGATCGGAGCAGCAGGTTCCTGTCGGCCTTTTAAGGCCTCACCTGCTCTTTTAATATCTTTTGTTGTGAGTTTTTTTAATCCGTTTATCACATCTTCAATGCTGAGGTTCTCCTCCTCTATAACTTTTTTTGCAAGAGGTGTTACTTTAACATCCTCAAACCCTTCTGAAGGATTCTCTTTGACTTCTTTTTTGGGTTCTGCATTTTCTACCTTTACCTTTGCAGATTCTTCTTCGATTTTCTCTTCAGCAGGCAATGCTTCACCGGCAAAATCTGTATCAATGGTGCAAGCTACAGAACCAACCTTTACCATTGAACCTTCGGGTATAGCAAGACTTATCTTGCCCGACTCAACGGCATTAAGCGACAGGGTGGCCTTATCCGATTCTATTTCTGCTATCTCCTGATCAACAATTACAATATCGCCGTCTTTGACAAGCCAGGTAGTAAGTTCTACTTCATTTATCGATTCACCCGGCGACGGGACTTTTACCTCTACTATCATATTTTT